>Ga0105047_10002143_pt1 | contig 35302 bp, 23 predicted proteins | sample MAT04_FD_78384 | JGI IMG/M metagenome (GOLD analysis project Ga0105047, IMG submission 78384) | Freshwater microbial communities from Lake Fryxell liftoff mats and glacier meltwater in Antarctica - MAT-04 (megahit assembly) | ecosystem: Environmental > Aquatic > Freshwater > Ice > Liftoff... | reverse complement strand
ACTCCAATCGTTATCTCGCGACCTACTTGCTGGAGGAGGCCGGCTTCACGGTGGTCCCCGCGCACAATGGCCGCGACGCGCTCCGGCTCGCCCTCGCGGAGAGTCCCGACCTCGTCCTCATGGACATCCAGATGCCCGAGATGGACGGCTACGAAGCCGCTGCCCGGATGCGCGCCGATCCGCGCCTGGCCACGATCCCGATCGTCGCCGTGACCAGCTACGCCATGACCAGCGACCGGGCGAAAGCTTTGGAAATGGGCTTCGTCGGCTACATCGAAAAACCCATTCACCCGCGGACTTTCGTCACCGAAATTTCGCAGTTTCTTCCCGGAAAGGCGGCCCACCCATGAAAATCCTGAGCGTCGATGACAAGGCGGAAAACCTCTACATGCTGGAGGCCCTGTTGCGCGGTCACGGCCACGAAGTCGATTCCGCGAGCAACGGCCTGACCGCGCTCCAACTCGCCGAACGCGGCGTCTATGACCTCATCATCTCGGACATCCTCATGCCGCGGATGGACGGCTTCCAGCTCTGCCGCGAGTTGAAGAAGGACGACCGCCTGCGCCACCTCCCATTCATCTTTTACACCGCCACTTACACCGACCCGCGCGACGCCGCCTTTGCGCTGAGCCTGGGCGCGGATCGTTTCCTGATCAAGCCGCTGGAGCCCGACGCCTTCATGAAAGCCGTCGGTGAAGTCGTCGCCCGGAAATCCCAAAGCAAAGTCACCGCGGCACCGGCCGAGATGCCGGAAGACGAGTCCATCTACCTCAAGGAATACAACGCCCGCCTCGTCGCCAAGCTGGAGAAAAAGATGCTCGACCTCGAAGCGGCGAATCGCGCGCTCATCGAGGACATCGCCGAGCGCGAACGCTCCGCCCTTGAACGCGTCAAACTCGAGGAAAGGCTGCGGCAGGCGCAAAAAATGGAAGCGATCGGCACGCTGGCCGGCGGCATCGCGCATGATTTCAACAACATCCTCGCCGGCATCATCGGCTTCGCCGATCTCGGTTTGCAGGAAGTCGCCGACCCCCTCGCCTCGGATCAGCATTTCCGCGAAATCCTCAAGGCCGGGCAGCGCGCCCGCGACCTCGTGCGGCAGATTCTCGCCTTCAGCCGCCACCGCGAGCAGGACCGCAAACCGCTCCACCTCGATGAGACGGTGAACGAGGCATTGCGGCTCCTGCGCGCCACCCTGCCGGTGTCCATTCAGATCACGACCCAGATCGAACCGCAGACCCCGAGCGTGCTTGCCGATAGCACGCAGGTTCACCAGATCGTCACGAACCTCGTGACCAACGCCTGGCACGCCATCGGCGACAAAGTCGGCACGGTCGCCGTGCAGCTCACCATTTTCCCAGTGGACCAGGACTTTGCGCACACCCATCCCGACCTGCGGCCCGGGCGCTACGTCCGACTCTCGATCAGCGACAATGGCCGCGGCATTTCCACAGATACCCTCGGGCGAATCTTCGAACCGTTCTTCACCACGAAAGACCCCGGCGAAGGCACCGGCCTCGGCCTCTCCGTGGTCCACGGGCTCATGAAATCGTTCGATGGTGCGATCACCGTTTACAGCGAGCCCGGCAATGGCACGACCTTCCATCTTTACTTCCCGGCGCTGGAATTTGGCGGGACCACCACGCAGCCGCAGGAAAACGCCGAGCCGCGCGGACGCGGCGAGCGCATCCTTTTCGTCGATGACGAACCGGTGCTCGCCATGCTCGGCGAACGCTTCCTCACGCGCCTCGGCTACACGCCTGTCATTCAGACCGACGCGCGCGCCGCGCTCGCGGATTTCCGGGAAAGCCCCTTCGATCTGGTCATCACCGACCTGACCATGCCTCATCTCAGCGGTATCGAACTTGCGCGGCACCTGTGGGAGATCCGCCCCGATACGCGCGTGGTGCTCACCACCGGCTACAGTGCCTCGCTCGACCCGCAGCGCGCCCACGAAATTGGCTTTCGCGAACTGCTGCTCAAGCCCTACACCGTCCACGGCCTCGGCGAGGCGCTGCAGCGGGCGCTCAAGAGCTAGCATAAAGAACCAACGGTCGAGCCGCGGTTGTCGAGGCGGCTCTGTCCCGCGCCGCGGGATGTGCCGCCGTCCCCGTTTGCCCGCTGACTCCGGCGGCACGCCCTGCGGACAGAGCCGCCTCTCCACCCCTGCTTCGCCTGCCAGCCAGTTCATGGTTTAACCCCCGTGAGCCAGCAGCCACGCCGCAGTGATCAACGCCAGCGTCAGCCATGCGGCCACCCGCTGTCCGCTGGGAGAAATCCGTTCGCGCACCCGCAAAGCCTGCGCCACCGCGCCCTCTACGCAACCCGCGAGAAATCCCCAGCAGTGCGCCATGAAATCGACGTTCCGCCCTTCCTCCCCGACGCCGAGAAACGCCAGCAGGGCCAATCCCGCGCCCATCGGCAGAATGAGCTGCCAGCGGCTCCGCGTCTGCGGCTCCCGCCAGCGGGCGACTACCTCCACACCCACGAGAATCCCCAGCGCCCCAAAGCACGCGGTCGAGGCGCCGATGGAAAGATGGGGGTCGCCACGATAGCCCCAGGCATTGAGCGCATTGCCCAGCGCCCCGCTGAGCAGGATCGCCAGCCACGCGACGCCGCTCCCGAGTCGTGGAATGAGGAACGCCGCGAAGAGCAACCCGGTCGCGAGATTCGCCGCGAGGTGCGGCCCATCCGCGTGCAGCATCAGCGCCGTGATCGTTCGCCACCATTCCCCGGCGAGAATCGCCCGGTTGTCCGCGACGCCGATCTCCTCCCAGTGTTCGGAGAGAATTTGCTGAGCGAGGAAGAATCCGCTCGCCACCCACGCGGCGACGAACAGCGAGAGCTTTGGCAGCTTTCCCGGCGGCGGCGCTTCGCGTTCCGCCGGCCGTTGCCTTTGCTCCGCCTCGAACGCCGCGAGTTCCCGCCCCACCTCCTCCCCCGCCGGCTCCTCGACGAACAACACCCATTCCTCGTCCTCGCGCTCGATCCAATGCGCCAGGTCCCTGGCCGACACGACCAGCCCGCGCTCCCGCGCATCGGCCAGCCGCGGATAGCGGCCCACCTCGACACGCGGCGCGGAGGACTGTGGCGATTCAGACATGCGGCGAAGATTGCCGCTTCGCGCAAAGGCCTGAAATCATTTCTGTCCGTTCGGCGAACGAATTCGCCGCGCCGGAACCGCGAATTCATTCGCGGAGCCGATGAAACGGAAACAGCTTCTCCGCCAACGCCACGCTCCATTTCGCCATCGAATCGCTCCTGCAAAATCTCGTCATTCCCGACCTCTGGCAGCAGGACGCCGTGCGTGCGCTGCGCGAGGGGCGGGATGTCGTTGTCCAGGCACCGACCGGCGCGGGCAAGACCTACATTTTCGATCTCTTCCTGCCCGCGGTAAAAGGCCAGGCCGTCTTCACCGTGCCGACCCGCGCGCTGGCCAATGACAAGCTCGCCGAGTGGCAGGCGCACGGCTGGGAAGTCGGCATCGCCACTGGCGACCTCGCCTTCAATCTCACTGCCAAAGTCATCGTCGCGACGCTCGAAACGCAGAAAGGAAAATTCCTCCAGCGCCTCGGCCCGCGGCTCCTCGTCGTCGATGAATACCAGATGATCGCCGACCCCGTGCGCGGCGTGAATTACGAGCTGGCCCTCGCCCTCGCTCCGCCGGAAACACAACTTCTCCTGCTCAGCGGCAGCGTCGCCAACCCCCACGACATCGTCGCCTGGCTGCGCCGCATCGGGCGCGACGCCGTCCTCGTCGCGCATCACGAGCGTCCCGTTCCGCTGGAAGAAGTCGATCTCGGGACGTTGCCGAACAAGACGCCGTCAAATATCCGCGGACGCTGGCCGCGCCTGATCGGCAACGCCCTGCGCGCCGACCTTGGTCCCATTTTGCTCTTCGCCCCGCGCCGCCGCGCGGCGGAAGAACTCGCGCGCGACATCGCCGCGTTGCCGGTGGAAACACCGCTGCACCTTTCTCCCGAACAACAGCAACTCGCCGGCCCGCAACTCGCCAGGCTCCTCGCGAACCGCGTCGCTTTTCACCACAGCGGACTCAGCTACGCCCAGCGCGCCGGACTTGTCGAACCACTCGCCAAAGCCGGCCAGCTTCGCGCCGTCGTCGCCACGATGGGCCTCGCCGCCGGAATCAATTTTTCCATGCGCTCCGTCGCCATCACCGACACGCGCTACCTGGCCGGCCACTTCGAGCGGCAGGTCGAGCCCGACGAAGTGCTGCAAATGTTTGGCCGCGCGGGACGGCGCGGCTTCGATGAAATCGGCTTCGCCCTCATCACCGATCGCCCACCGCGCCTGCACGATGGCCGGCCACGCCAGCTCAGGCGCCCCGCGCAGGTGGACTGGCCCACGCTCCTCGCCGTGATGCACGGCGCGGCGCAACTCGGGACCGACCCCTTCGCCGCCGCGCTCGCACTCAATACCCGCCTCTTCACGTCGCAGCCCGTTCCGCTCGGCATCGAGCACGCCCGCCGCACCGGCCCCATGCCCTGCGGCCTTGGCGTGGACATGGAGCGCGCCCGCCTCGCCCAGCGCGGCATCGTCGAAATCCTCAATTCTCGCCACGAGTGGGAACCGCGCCCGCTCCGTCCCCCGGTGGTGAAACTCGGCGACGCCCTCGTCTTCGAAAACGACACCTGGCGGCCCGCTCTTTCGCTCGCCCGCACCCTCGACGCCATCGGCTTTGGCAACCTTTGCAAAATCCACACCGGTCCCGACAAACGCTACGGTCGCGAGGTTCCGCTCGGCACCCGCCGCGACGATGGCCGGATCGCGCTCGCTCCTTGGTTGCGCCGGATTTTGAAAACCTCGCTGATCGAAGACGCCACGCTCCAGCAGCGAGTCCTCGATCAACTGCCCGCGCTAATCCGCCGCCAGGCCACTCCCCGACCGACGCTTCCCGGGGAATTCGCCGGACTCGTCACCCGCGGCCAGCAACTTCTCGCCCGCCTCGACTTCTCCGGTATCGAAGTCCCCGGCTGGATCGACGGCCACGGCGCGGCCTTGCGGAACCCGCCGGAAAAGGAAGCGCGGCCCCTGCCCTGCCGCAGTTGTCCCGAATTCGAAGCCTTCTGCCGCCCCACCACGATCACCGCTTCGCCCGCCCATGATTGGCGGCTCCACGATCTCATCGCACCCGACGGCACCCCGACCACCCGCGGCATTCTTTTCAGCTTTTTTCACCACGGCGAAGGACTCGCCATCGCCGCCGCCCTGGAGGACGAGAGCTACCCCATCGAGGAACTCGTCTTCGACCTCGCCAACCTCCGCGCCGGCCCGCGCTTTGCCGGCGACGATTCGCCGCGCGGCGGACGTCTCGGCGCGCTCTGTCAGAAAATTTACGTCCGCGCCGATCTCCCCGGCTATTTGGAAATGGGCGTGCCGCTCGCCTACGGCGCAGGCGCGAGCGAAGTCGTCCGCGAGCTCATCGAGCACCACACCTCGCGCACCAAGCTCCTCACCGAGTCCCTGCGCCAGGGCGACATCGAGCGTGCGCTCATCGAATGGCGCAGCCTGCTCCGGCACATTGTCTGGGCGCCCGACTACGACCTGTCTCGCTGGCGCGAACTCCAATCCGCCGCCGCGGCTTTGCTCGAAAAATCGGACTTTCCCGCCAGCGTCGCCCGACCGGCATCCGCCCCAAAGTGATTTCCGCGGCGTGATCCGCCAGGAGGATGGACCGAACTCCGCTCACCCCGGGCGCGAATCTCGATCCGCCAGCCGGGGGGGCAGTTGTAAACCGTATATTTACGGCCCGTCCCCGATCGGTTGGCCCACGTTTTGCTAAATCCATCCTTGAGATGCGCCTCTTAAGAAAACTCGTGATGAAGTTCGTAACGCTGGTGGCCATGGTGGCATTGATGGGAGGCGGCATGAGGTACGGGCAGCGCTACCTCAAGCAGGCCACAGGGGCGCCGGCCACGGAGGGAGTGGAGACCCCGAAATTTTCCTCGGAGGAGGCCGACTTGATGTCCACCGTCTTTCGAAGTGCCCTCCGTCTCTTCACGGGCTCGGCGAGTCGCGATGAGTTGGCGAGTGAGCTGAGCGACAAGCTCTACGCCGGCCGCGCGGCCGCCGGCGATATGTCCGAACTCGGCATCGAATTGGTGAAACCAGGGGCGGACTCGCCCGCTCCCGACGGGATAAAGCCGGCGGGAGGCCCCGCGATTCCTGCGGGTGCAAAACTGGAGCCGGGCTCGTCGGCTCTGCCGGGAGCGGCCAGCATCGCGAAATCAGCGCTGGGCGCGAAGTTGCCGGTAAATCAGCGGGCCCTGCCGAGCGCGTCGCCCGCACCGCCCCCCGACGCCCGCACCGCTCTCGTCGATAAGGTTTGGAAGCAGATGAAGGCCAACTCCATCGAACTGGGTTTGATCCCGATCGTTCTTTTCGGGATGGTCGTGGTCCATCGCATCCGCCAGCGGGGGTCGCAGGTGGAAGGGTTTGTGCCGCCGGGAATGACGATCCAGCCCCCGGCGGAGTCTGAACCGTATGACATGAAGCACGCGGTCCACTCGCTAAAGTCCGAAGATTTCGAGTTGTTGGTGGCCCTGATTTATCAGCGTCAGGGCTATCGCGTCTCGATGCCGGCCGGATTGAGCGGCGGACGCGGCGGCGATTTCACGCTCGCCCGGAAGTCCGAGAAGCTGCTCGTCCAATGCAAAAGATTGAACCAGGAGCACAGGGTGGACGTTGACAGAGTGCGCGAGCTGCATGAAGCCGCGACCGCCGCCGGCGCGCGCGGCCTGTATGTCGCCTCGTGCGGCTTCACCTGGGACGCGCGGAATTTCGCCAAGACGAAAAAGGTGATGTTGATCAACGCACGCACGCTCGACGAACTGCTCACTGCGGCGCGGGAGACGCCGGATGAAGATCTGCTCGCGGTATCACAATGGGTGCCAAAGCTAATGAGCAAGGTGCAACTGACGCCGCCGCACTGCCCGGCGTGCGAAGCGGCGATGGACCAGCTCAACGTGAGCCATGGCTCCGTCTGGGTCTGCAGCCAGCGGCCCGAATGCCGGGGACGACGCAGTTCGCGCCAGCACCAAAAAACAGTCCCCACCGCGGCGCGAAAGACGGACCTGCACACGGACGGGGCCACCTCTTGATGCCGTGGTGACTCCGCCGGTGCCCGGCGCTCATTCTCCGCTTTGCACTTCGGCGACCAGCCTGCACTCTCCGCGCCATGCCCCGCCTTGACGGTCGCTCCGCCGACCAACTCCGTCCCCTTTCCTTCACCCCGAATATCGCTCCGCACTCGACCGGCTCCGTCCTCGTCGCCAGCGGCGATACGCGGGTGATTTGCAGCGCGATGATCGAGGAGTCCGTGCCGAACTGGATGAAATACCAAAAGGTCGCGGGCGGCTGGCTGACCGCGGAGTATTCGATGCTCCCCTACTCGACGCTCCAGCGGAAGGCGCGCGACAGCGCCAAGGGCCGGCTGGACGGACGCAGCGTGGAAATACAGCGGCTCATCGGGCGAGCGCTGCGCGCCGTGGTGGATCTCGATTTGCTCGGGCCGCGCACGCTGTGCATCGATTGCGATGTGCTGCAAGCCGATGGCGGCACCCGCACCGCGTCGATCACCGGCGCCTGCGTCGCGGCTTCCCTGGCAGTGCAGAAATTGATCGCCGACGGCCTCCTCGCCAAATCCCCGATCCGGAAGCTCCTCGCGGCCGTGAGCGTGGGCGTGGTCCACGGCGAGGCGCTGCTCGATCTCAACTACGTCGAGGACAAGGACGCCGCCGTGGACATGAATCTCGTCATGACGGAGGACGGGCAATTCGTCGAGGTGCAGGGCTCCGGCGAAGAGCAGACGTTTTCCGCAAGCGAACTCACCGCCATGCTCGCGCTCGGGAAAAAGGGCATCGCAGAGTTGATCACCGCGCAGCGAGCCGCTATCACCTCCGCGCCCGCGGAAATTTCAGCTCCCGTCGGCCTCACCTTTCCATCATGAAAAAAGCGCTCATCACCGGCATCACCGGTCAGGACGGTTCGTATCTCGCGGACCTTCTCCTGGCCAAGGGGTACGAAGTCCACGGCATCATCCGTCGGGCGAGTACGTTCAACACGTCCCGCATCGACCACCTCTATGCCGATCCTCACGTCCACGGGGTCCGCCTCTTCCTCCATTACGGCGATCTCTCCGATTCGCTGAACCTGACCCGCCTGATCGACCGCATCGGGCCGGATGAAATCTATCACCTCGGCGCGCAGAGCCATGTGCGGGTGTCGTTCGACATCCCGGAAAATACCGGCGACGTAACCGGACTCGGAACGATTCGCATTCTTGAGGCGATCCGCGAAGCGAAGGTGCCGGCGAAGTTCTACCAGGCGAGTTCGAGCGAAATGTTTGGCAAGGTGCAGGCGGTGCCGCAGATCGAGACCACGCCCTTCTGGCCGCGCAGCCCCTACGGCGTGGCCAAAGTGTATGCGTATTGGGCGACGGTGAACTATCGCGAAAGCTACGGCATGCACGCGAGCAACGGCATCCTCTTCAACCACGAAAGCCCGCGGCGCGGCGAGACCTTCGTGACCCGCAAAGTGACGCGCGCCGTGGCGGCGATCAAGAAGGGCAAACAGAAGGATCTCTACCTCGGCAATCTGGAATCCAAGCGCGACTGGGGCTACGCCAAGGAATATGTGGAAGGCATGTGGCGGATGCTCCAGCAACCGGAGGCCGACGATTACGTCCTCGCCACCAACGAAACGCACACCATTCAGGAACTGTGCGAAGTGGCCTTCTCCCACGCCGGTCTGGATTGGCGGGAATTCGTGAAATTCGACGCGCGCTACGAGCGCCCCGCAGAGGTCGATCTGCTGATCGGCGATCCGGCCAAGGCGGAGGCCAAGCTCGGCTGGAAGCCCAAGACGCTGTTCAAGGAACTCACCGAGCTGATGGTCGATTCCGATCTGGCGATGCTCGAAGGAAAGCCGCTGCATCTCGTGGACGTGGATCGGTAGGACGGAGAAGCGACTTCGAAAGCCAGCGCCACGGCGGACCGGGCAGGATAGAGCGGTTTAAGAGTATGCACCGGAAGTCGTCGAGTCGCGTACAGCCGCAGGCTGCCCATCGTAAAATGTTATTCTGAGGAACGGAGTCGAAGTCTCCCGTGACCCCCAGCGGATCGCGCGGGTCGTTGACTTCCCCGCCCCGGCTCCTAACGTCCCCCGCCTATGGCCGGCCTCGTTATCAAACCCCGTTCCCGCATCCTGCACGGACACGACTGGGTCTATGCCAGCGAGGTGCTGAAGGCGTTTGGCAGCCCGCAGGATGGCGAGGTGGTTTCGCTCAAGGATGGGCGCGATCAATTGCTCGGCACGGCGATTTACAATTCCAAGTCCCAGATCATCGCCCGCCGCATCTCGCGGCAGCGGCAGGATCTCGATCTCGATTTTTTCACGCGACGGCTGAAACAGGCGATCGACTACCGGACGCGACGCGGCGTGGATCCGCGACTCGGCCGGCTGGTCTGGAGCGAGAGCGACGGGCTGCCGGGGGTGATTGTGGATCGTTACGGCGATCATCTCGTGGTGCAGACGCTGACCCTGGCCATGGATCTGAAAAAGGCGGTGCTCGTCGAGGCGCTCCAGGCGCTGCTCGCGCCGCAGTCGATCGTCGAGCGGAATGATGCGCCGATCCGCAAGGCCGAAGGGCTGGAATTGCAAACCGGGATGCTCGCGGGCGATCCTCCAGAGACCTTCGAAATTACGGTCCACGACCTGACTTTCGAGGTCGATCTGCTGCGCGGGCAGAAGACCGGATTCTATCTCGATCAACTCCCGAACTACGCCGCCGTTGCCGCCCACGCCGCGGGAAAGAAGGTGCTTGATTGCTTCGCCAACCAGGGCGCCTTCGCCCTCGCCTGTGCCCGGGCCGGCGCGACGAAAGTGCAAGCCGTGGAGATCAGCGAAGATTGCGTCGAATTGATCCGCCGCAACGCCCGGCGCAACGGACTCGTCGTGGAGCCCTGCGCGATGAACGTCTTCGATCTGCTCAAGGATCTCGAACGGCAGCAGGTGCGTTACGACTTGATCATCCTCGATCCGCCATCGTTCACGAAATCGAAGAGCAACGTCCACGACGCCATGCGCGGCTACAAAGAGATCCACCTCCGCGCGCTCAAGTTGCTGAATCCCGACGGCCTGCTCGCAACCTTCTGCTGCTCGCATCACGTCAGCCGGGAAATCTTCATGGAAGTCATCAACGCCGCGGCCGTTGATGCGAAGAAAACGCTGCGGCAGCTCGAAGCGTATTCCCAAGGCGCAGATCACCCCATCATCACCACCCTGCCGGAGACGGAGTATCTCAAAGGCTGGCTGTTCGAGCTGGCGCCGGGGCGGTAGGGAAATGACCAATGACCGGGTGCGGAGCGGCGGCTTTTTATGAACCCGGCCAGCACCCTTCGCACCCGCCGGGCGGAGCACTGGGGCTACTCCGCGGAGGGAAAATACGGAACCGGCGCGGGCGTTTCCGGTCTGGAACGGCGCACTCCAGGGCGCCGTGGATTCCGCCGTTCGGCACCCTGGAGTGCGCTGCATCCCAGGCCATTTCCGGCCCAGCGGATTCTTTGAAATTTCCGCTGCCGGCCCGCGCGCGAATGGCTTTAATGCTCCCGCCTCCCGCCGGTTGCCGGGGAGGCGCGCCCGCCACTCCCCCATGAAACTCCCGCTCCTATTGATCCTTGTCGCCGGCACCCTGCGCGCCGCGGATTTCCCCACGCCCTACAATTCCGAGCCTGATCAATCGGGACCGATGCCGGCCTCCGAAGCGGCGGCGAAGATGAAGCTGCCGCCCGGATTTAAGGCCACGGTCTTCGCGGCGGAGCCAGAGGTGCAGAATCCGATCGGCCTGTCCTGGGACGCGCGCGGGCGCTTGTGGATCGCGGAGAATTACACCTACGCCGAAGGTGGCGTGCGTTTCGACATGAAGCTGCGCGACCGCATCCTGATCTTCGAGGACACGGACGGCGACGGACGCCATGACCAGCGCACGGTCTTCACCGACGAGGTGCAAATGCTGACCAGCATCGAGGTCGGGCTCGGCGGGGTTTGGGCGCTGGCGCTGCCGAATCTGGTCTTCATCCCGGATCGCAATCACGACGGCGTGCCGGATGGCCCGCCGGAGGTCGTGCTGACCGGCTTCGATGCGCCGCAGGAGAACTATCACAATGTGGCCAATGGGCTGCGCTTCGGCCCGGATGGCTGGCTGTACGGGCGTTGCGGGGCGTCGGGCGCGGCGGATGTCGGTGCGCCGGGCACTCCGCCGGAGCAGCGCATCCCGGTGCGTGGCGGAATGTGGCGCTATCATCCGCAGCGGAAAACTTTCGAAGCGATCACCTCGGGCAATACGAATCCGTGGGGGCACGACTGGAATGAGCACGGGGAGCTTTTCTACGTGAACACGGTGAACGGGCACCTCTGGCACGCGGTCGCGGGCATGCACTTCGTCCGCCCGCATACCGTCGATCCGAACCCGCGCACCTACGCGCTGATCGACCAGCACGCCGACCACTGGCACTTCGATGTCGGCAAGGGCTGGCAGGCTTCGCGCGCGGGCGCGGCCAGCGATCTCGGCGGCGGCCATTCGCACATCGGGGCGATGGTCTATCTCGGCGACCAATGGCCGGCGGAGTATCGCGGGCGGCTGCTCACGCTCAATCAGCACGGCAAGCGCGCCAACCAGGAACTGCTGGAGCGCAAGGGCTCCGGCTACGTGGCGAAGCACGGCGCAGACACCCTCTTCGCCGCCGATCCGTGGTTCGTCGGCCTCGACCTCACCTATGGCCCGGATGGCGGCGTCTATGTGCTCGACTGGAGCGACACCGGCGAATGCCACGAGCGCAACGGCGTGCATCGGACGAGCGGGCGCATTTACAAGATCACGCACGGCGAGCCGAAGCGCCCGGCTGTCGGCGATCTGACCAAGCTCGACGCGGGGGGATTGCTCAAGCTGCACACGCATCCGAACGAGTGGTTTGCGCGCCAGGCGCGGCTGGAACTGATCGCGCGGGTCACTGGCGGTGCGGACCGTGCGGCGACGCAAAAGGAACTGTGCGCAGTGGTCAATACGCATGCTGAGGTCGTGGTTAAATTGCGCGCGCTGTGGACCCTCTATGCGATCGGCGATGCTCCCGAGGCCTTTCTCCGCGCGCACCTCGGCCACCCCGATGAACACGTCCGGGCCTGGGCGGTGCGTCTGCTCAGCGAAGCGTGGCCCCTCGATACCTTGATGAGTGTGCGCCCGACGTGGCAGCCCGACTTCGCCGCCGCCGAGCAAGCCGCGCCTGCATGGCGAGAGGAATTCGTGCGCCTCGCGCGGGAGGACCAGTCCGGCCTTGTCCGCCTCGCGCTCGCCTCCGCGCTGCAACGACTGCCGGTCGCGGAACGCATCCCGCTGGCCCAGGCACTGGTCGCCCGCGGCGAAGACGACACGGATCACAACCTCCCTCTGCTCATTTGGTATGGACTCATCCCAGTCGGCGATGCCGACCTCGCGGGACTGGTTAAAGTGGCCACCAATTGCCACCTGCCGCAGACCCGGAAATACATCGCCCGCCGCGTCGCGGAAGACGCGGAGAAGAATCCGCAGGCGCTGAACAATCTCCTGCGTCTCCCGCTGGTCAGCGCGGATGCGACGTTCGCTGCGGAGATCTTCGCCGGGATCGCGGAAGGGCTCGCCGGATGGCGCCGGGCGCCGAAGCCCGCCGCATGGGATGAGCTGGCCGCTACCTATGCCCAGCGACCGAATGCGGGCCTCCAGGCGAGCATTCGCGAATTGAGCGTGGTCTTCGGCGACGGGCGCGCGCTGGGCGAGGTGAAGGGCGTGGCGCTCGACAGCAAAGCCGACATCACCCAGCGCAAGGCGGCGCTCCAGACGTTGATCGACAATCGCGCGCCCGACCTGCGGGAAATTTGCGAGAAGCTGCTCGGGGTCCGCTTTCTCAATCCCGTGGCGGCGCGCGGCCTGACGACGTTCGACGATCCCGCGATCGGCGTGAAGCTCGTGGCCGCTTACAAACAATTCCACCTGAGCGAACGCCCGCAGCTTCTCGCCACCCTCGTCTCGCGCCCGACCTTCGCCCGTCCGTTGCTCGACGCGGTCGGCACCGGCAAGATCGCGCGCGCCGATCTCACCCCATTCCACGCCCGGCAAATCCTCAGCTTCAAGGACGCCGCGCTCGACCAGCAGCTCGCCGAAGTCTGGGGCGAACTGCGCGAATCGGCCGCGGACAAAAAGCAGTTCATGGCGAAGCTCAAGCAGCAGCTCACGCCCGCGGTCCTCGCGCAGGCCGACAAGAGCGCGGGCCGCGCGGTCTTCAACATGGCGTGCGGGATCTGCCACCGGTTCTACGGCGAAGGCGGCGAGGTCGGCCCCGATCTCACGGGCACCGGACGCGCCAACATCGATTATTTGCTGGAGAACATCGTCGATCCGAGCGCCGCGGTGAGCGCGGACTTCCGCATGACCGTTTTGAATCTCAAGGACGGTCGCGTGCTCAACGGCTTCATCACCGCGAAGACCGACCGCACGATCACGCTTCGCACCATGACCGAGGCGCTGACCATCGAGCGCGTGGAGATCACGACGCAACAGGAGATGCCGCAATCGCTCATGCCCGAAGGCCTGCTCAGCGCTTTCAGCGAAACGCAAATCCGCGACCTGTTTGCGTATCTCATGTACCCGAGCCAGGTGCCGCTGCCCGCCGCCGCTCCGGCTCCCAAATAACCGGCATCGGCTGATTCAGGGTGTCTGCCGAAAATTGTTTCCGGATCGCGCGGCGGAAACGTAGGCGGGACTTCCCAGTCCCGCGGTCTGCGGCTCTGGGAAGGGCCGCCTACGTTGCTCCTTTTGGCCTATCTTTCCGTCGCCAGGGTTTGCGTGAGGAGAGCGTAGGCCTTCTCCCGCATGGCGTCGGGAAAGTCGTGCGGGCAATCGGGATGTTCGACGACCAGATGTTCTCCCGCCTCATACAGCGCATAGACTTCACGCGCGGCGGCGGCGACGCGGTCCACGCTCGACCAGCGGAAATTCGTGTCCTTGAGCGGCGCGCTGATCAGCACCCGGCGGGGCGCGAGGGTGGCGAGCAGTTCGTCGAAATCGAACGGGATGTCGTCCAGCCGTCCGGCATAATCCGCGAGCCGCGGCATGTAGCGATCCTGGCACCAGCCCTGGCCATGCACCCAGCGCTGCGGATCGCCGCTCATATAATCGCGAAAGGAATCGAGTCCGCAGCTCGAGACGACCGCTTTGATCCGCTCGTCGAAGACCGCCGTGTAGATGGCGTTGTGCCCGCCGAGCGAGTGGCCGATCGCGCCGAAGCTGCCGCGCTTTACGAAGGGCAATGCTTCGAGCAGATCGAGGCCGCGGATGTTGTCCCAGATCGCCTTCATCGTGCCGCTGGCGTAGCCGAGGGTGAAGATGTCGGGCTGGTAATCGGCGAGAAGGGGATACGACGGAGCGAGCGCGACGAAGCCGCGTTCCGCCAGTTCCACCGCGTATTGCCGGTTCGGCTTTCCACCCAGGCCGACGACTACTCCGCGACCGACGATGTTGTCGGTAGGGTGCAGGCAGAGCACCGCCGAAGCCGGCGCGTCCTTCTCGCTGAGCAGTCGCTTCGGGATGAGCAGATACGCAGGCACGCGCGCACCGGGTTCGCTGGCGTAGGTGATCGCGCGGCGCACGTAGCTGCCGCAGTCGGCTTCCCCCTGCACCTGCAAGTCGAGCGGGCCGCGCTTTTCCGCACCGGGCAGTGGGCCCATGATTTTCTGAGCCGCGGTGAGGATGAGGCGCCGGCGGCGCGACCATTCTTCGACCGTCTTCACAGGCCGCCATGTTCCGGAATCATCGGGAAAGCTGAGCAACGTTTTTCGTTCAGCGGCCAGGGCGTTGCGGGACGCGAGGACGAGCGCGGTCAGTCGAAGGAAAGCGCGGCGATTCATTGGCCGGAGAGGTATTCGAGCAGGTCGGCCATGTCCTGCGGAGTGAGGCCGAGTTCAATGCCTTCGGGCATGAGCGAGCGGGCGTGACGATCAATGCGCGCGACTTGGGCGCGCGCGACATTCCGCACCATCCCGCCGGGCAGGCGCAGGGTTAGCGCATCATCGGTTTCGCCGGAGACGACCCCGGCCAACGTCTCGCCGCCCTTCGTTTCAACGGTGCCTGCGGCGAAGCCGGCGGTGATTTCGCGCGACGGTTCGAGAATGTTGCCGAGCAGTTTCTCGCGACCGGCCGCCGCAGAAGCGTCGAGGTCCGGCCCGACGCTTTGGCCTTCGCCGCGAAAGCGATGGCAGATGATACAGCGCGCCTGGAAGGTGGCGTGGCCCTTTTCGGGAGTGCCTTTGAGAGTCAGTGCCGGTTGGTAGGTCGCGAGCACTTGCGCGCGGGTGGCGGTTTCCCCGAGCAGCGCCGCGACCCGCTCCTTCACCTTCGCGTCCTTGCTGTCGCGCAGGGCCGCCAGGTCTTCGGCGGAGAGATCGGTCTTCGCGATGACCTGGGCGGCAATGGCATCGAGCAACGCTGGCCCTTGCGCCGGGCGCGCCCGCCAGTGGCGCAGGGCGGTGGCGCGCAGGTCCGGCGGGAGCTTCGGCCAGAGGCGCGTGAGAAGTTGGCCAAGGTCGGGGGGGTTGAGACGCGCGAGGGCGTCGAGGGCGGTCGGGGCGGACTGAAGACCGGCGTCGAGCGCGGCGGCGATGGCCGGGGCAGAACTCGCCGAGCCAGCCAGTCCGAGGAGCGTGAAATCGCCGGACGGCGCTCCGCCCTTGCGCACACGCTCTTCGGCGGCGGCGATCAGGGGCTGGAGTTTCCTCTCGCGGTCGGCTTTGAAAAGCGAGGAACCGGCACGGGCAAGCCCGTCGGCGAGCGGTGTCAGCCACGCGATCGGATCGGGAGCGGCCAGCGCTTGCGCGATGACCACATCCACATCCGCCTCGCGCTGGCGCGCACCCATCACGCCGGCCAGCGACTGCGCGAAAGTGGCCTCGGTCGGATCGCCACTGCGGACGCAGGCGCGGAAGAGCTCTCCGGCCTGCTCGCTGGCGGAAGTCAGCAGCGCGGTGCGCATCCACAAATCATTGTCCGTCCGCCGGACCAGCCGGATCAGGAGATCCCCCTTTCCGCGCACGGGCAGGGTCCGCAGCGCCCAGGCGAGTTCGTAGCGCACGAACGCCGACAGATCGGCGGCCAGCGCAGTCACGGCGGTGTCCAGCGGTGCGGAGAGCTGTTGCGGTTCGCGGGCCGCAAGAGTTCGCACGGCCTGGGCCCGGATGTCCGCCTCGGGATCAGCGAGGGCGGCAGTGAGCGTGGGGTCGTCGAGTTGACCGGTGCCTTCCAGGACGCGGAGCGCGGTCAGCCGACCGAGTGAGGAAGGGGATTGCCGGGCGAGTTCCCGGAGCGCGGGCGTGATGCTGACATCCTGCCGGAGGTGCAGCAGGCGCGCGGCGGTATCGCGATGCCAGCCGTTCGGGTGCGCGAGCAGGGCGACGAGATCCGCGCCTGGCAGGGCGCCGAGTTTGGGGAACGGGCGCGGGGTCACACCATCGGGGACGATGCGCCAGAGCCGGCCGCGGTCGTTGCCGGCGTTGAGGTCGAGGTGCGATTTGAGCGGTGCGGGCAGCGACCACGGGTGTTCGATCGTTTCGCGCTGCATGTCGCAAAACCACAGGCAACCGTCGGGGGCGTTGCTGAGGAAGACGGGCCGGCACCCGTTGTCGCGGCTGCTCGCAAATTCGATTTTTTGCTCATCCGCCGCGCGCTCCGCTTTGAGCTGCACTTCGCCGCTCAGCTTCTTCCGATGGATGAGATTGCTGCCGCAGTCGGCGATGAAGGCGTTGCCGGAATAGTCGGCGGGGAAGGCGTCGCCACGATAGATCATCCCGCCCGCCGCGCCGGTGAAATAGCCGCTCGAACGGCCGCCACCTTCGACGATCCCTTTGACCGTGCCGCGCACGCGCCATTGCGTGCGGATGACGCGCCACGGCTCCTCCGGGCTGGTGCGATAGACTTCCGCCTGCGGGCCATCGACTGGAATATCGACCGCCGCGGGCGGGAGCGGCAAACCGGCGGCCAGCGCCTTCGCACCGTAAAGGTATTGCATGAGGTGGCGGCTGTTCGCGCAGCCAAACTTGCGGCCCGCGTTGTCGAAGCTCATGCCCCACTGGCCGCCGCCGATTTCGGCACGGAGCTGGAGGACGCGCGGGTCGAAGGAGAAGTCGCGTCCGCGCAATTCCAGCGGCGGATCGGCGCGGCGCGCGAAGTTACTGACGTTGCTCGGGTTGGTCCCGTTGGCGCCGTGGATGCGCTGGTCGGGGCCCCACTGGAGATAGTTCGGCAAACCCTGGACGTTGAGCTTTTCCTGCAAACGACCGAAGCCGGTGGCGACGAGCGCATGCACATCGGCGCGGCCATCGCCATCGGTGTCCTTGAAGTAGATGAGTTCGGGCGTCGCGATCACGAAGACGCCGCCATCCCAGCACGTCACGGCCGTGGCCCACGGCAGTCCTTCGGCGAAGACGGTGGCCTTGTCGTAGCGCCCGTCGCCGTCGGCATCTTCGAGCAGCTTGATGCGGCTGAGCTTTTCGTCGCGGCGTTCGGAGTAGTCGATCATCTCGACGACATAGAGCCGTCCATCTTCGTCGAACGCCATGGCCACGGGGCTGACAATGAGCGGCTCGGCGGCCATGAGTTCCACATGAAAACCGGGGCGCACGGTGAACGTCGCGGCAGCTTTCTCCGGCGGGGTGGGCGGAAGGTGCGGCAGGTCGCCCGGCTTCACAACCGGCTCGGCGGCGCCGAGTGCGAGGGGCCACAGAAAGAGGCACAGCCAGGGGGAAATGTGGCGCATAGGGAACTACTGACAAATAGACTCCGGGGAGACAAGATACTTTGTCGGTCGCCTTCTTCTCTTCGCCAAAATCCTCCAGACATGCGCTCGATCCACCGCCGGGACTTTCTTCTCACGACCGCCGCCGCGACGGTCGCGCACCTCGCCCACGCGCAAAGCCCGGCGCCCGAGCCGGTCATCGACATTCATCAGCACACCGACTACTCGGGCCGCACCGACGAGCAGATGATCGCGCACCAGCGGACGATGGGCGTGACGCACACCGTGTTGTTGCCGGCGGGGCGTTTCTACGGGCTCGAGGCCGGGGCCAGCGGGAATGATCGCGTGCAGGAAGTCGCGCGGCGCCTGCCCGCGGAGTATTCGTTCTTCGCCAATGAAGTGCCGTATCTCAGCGATGCGCGCGAGACCATCACCACCGTGCTGAAAGCGGGCGGACGCGGCATCGGGGAGCAGAAGTTCATGGTCGATGCCGACTCGCGCGCGGTGCAGATCGTGGCGGAGATCGCGGCGGAATTTGGCGTCGCGGTGCTGCTGCATTTCCAATTCGGGCGCTACAACACGAGCTTCGAGCGCTTTCACAAAATCGTGGAGAAATACCCGACGGTGCCCTTCATCGGCCACGCGCAGACGTGGTGGGCAAATATCGACGCGAAAGCGGCGCAAGCGGTGCTGTACCCGAAGGGTCCGGTCACGCCCGGCGGAATCACCGACCGGCTGCTCGCCGACTATCCGAATGTCTTCGCCGACATGAGCGCCGGCTCCGGGCTCAATGCGATGCTCCGCGACGAAGAGCACGCACGCGGCTTCTTCGACCGGCACCAGGACAAGCTGCTCTATGGGAGCGATTGCAGCGACGCGATCGGTGAAGGTCCGAAATGCAGCGGTTCGCAGATGATGACCACGATCCGCCGGCTCTCTCCGAACAAAGCGGCCGAGCGGAAGATGCTTTTCGAAAACGCGAAGCGGGTGCTGAAGCTGGCGGTTTGAACCGCGCGGACGGCCGGGCGCGCCAGGACCGGGAGACTGCGCGAAGTGCGTAACCGAAGACGCTGTCCGCAGGGTCTGGAAGTACGCGGACGCCTGAAGCCGCGCCTCTTTATGCAGGCAGCAACTCCGCCACCATCGCCTTCTCTTCCTTCAGTTCGGCGATCGTCGCGGTGATCTTCTCGCGGCTGAAGTCGCCGATCGGCACCCATTTGGCCACTTCCCACGAACCGTCGTGGTTCGTGCGAATCGGGAACGAGGTGATGAGGCCGGGCTCGACTTCATACTGACCCGCAGAGTGGACGGCAACGCTGTACCAGTCGCCTTCCTGCGTCGGCGTGGTCAGCGAACGAACGGTATCGACCACGGCGTTTGCCGCCGAGGCCGCGGAGGAAAGGCCGCGCGCCTTGATAATCGCCGCGCCGCGTTGCTGCACCGTGGCGAGGAACTCGCCTTGCAGCCAGGGGGTGTCGCCGATGACTTCCGCCGCAGGGCGTCCATCAATGCGCGCGTTGTAGAAATCCGGATACATCGTCGCGGAGTGATTGCCCCAGATGGCGAGGTTGCTCACTCGCGTGACATCGACGCCGGCCTTGCTGGCGAGCTGCATCTTGGCGCGGTTTTCGTCGAGCCGCGTCATCGCAAACCAGCGATCCTTGGGCACGCCCGGCGCATTGCTCATGGCGATGAGACAGTTGGTATTGCACGGATTGCCGACCACGAGGACGCGCACGTCGCTGGCCGCGTTTTTCTCGATCGCCTTCCCCTGCCCGATGAAAATCTTGCCGTTGATGCCGAGCAAATCCTTGCGCTCCATGCCGGCCTTGCGCGGGACGGACCCGACGAGCAGCGCCCAGTTCACGTCCTTAAATCCTTCGTCGAGATTCGCCGTGCAGACGATGCCCTTGAGCAGCGGGAAGGCGCAGTCCTGCAGCTCCATGGCCACACCGCCGAGCGCGGGGAGCGCGGGCTCGATCTCGATGAGGTGAAGGATGACCGGTTGCTCGGGGCCAAACATGGCGCCGGAGGCGATGCGGAAAAGCAGGGAGTAACCGATCTGGCCGGCGGCACCGGTGACAGCGACGCGAATGGGAGTCTTCATACGACTATGGGATAGGGAGTGACGGGTGGGCAGGGTTGGGGAAAGGCGGGCGTGAGATTCTGCGAAGGTCCGGCGCGCGGCAATGCTTTTCCTACCCGCGCCCGGTGGCGCGGAGGATTTCGCCGACGCGCTCCATTTTCGCGACGAGCGCGGCGTCCTCGCGCCATTGCGCGATGGGGTGGAGCAGGCGCTGGCTCCAGTTCGATTCGCTGATCGCGCCGGGAACGTTGAAGCGCTGCGAGGAGGCGAAGAGGTCGGTGACCATGTAGATGGCCATCCAGGAATTTGAAGCGAAGAGACCACGGATCAGGGCCTCGTGGATGTCGTCGTACGGGAGGATGCGCGGAACCTCGAATCCCGCCCAGTCGGCGAGGCGGCGCACTTCCCGCCACGCGTGGTCCCGCGCGGCGTGCGTCTCCGGGCCTCCTTTTTCCGCGGCTTCGATCTTCGCCATCCAGGCCTCCCACGTCGCGCGTAGCGGCTCGAAATCGTGGGTCGCGTAGGTCGTGACCGAGAGGCGCTGATAGGCCGCGCCGGGTGTCATCTGGCCATCGGGCTCGTTCTCCCAATACGGGATTTTGAACCCGGCGATGCCGATGCGCGTGAGGCAGGGGCGGACGTAGTCGGGCACCACCCCGAGATCTTCGCCGATGAGGCGGAATGGTCCGCACTCCTCCACGAGCACCTTGAGGACTTCTTCGCCCTGCGCGCAATTCGTCGCCTTGTGCGCGTCGGTGTCGTCTTCGTACTGGATGAAATGCGGCAGGTCTCCGCCGGTGCGCACCTTCGCCTCCTCCTCGCTCAGCAGCAGGAATTCGGCGTTGAACTGCGGCCGCCACGGAAAACCGTAGATGCGGAAAAAGCCGAGGATGTGATCGATGCGGAAGAGATGAAAACACGCGCGCACTTTGCGCACCCGCTGGCGCCACCAGGCGAAGTGCTGCTTGCGCTCGACCTCCCACCGATAAAGGGGGATGCCCCAATTCTGGCCCCATTTGTAGGTGAAGGGATCGGTGGCGAAGACGCGCTCCGGCGGACAACCGCCACACCATCGGTGATCGAACACGTCCGGCTGCGCCCACACATCCGCGCTGTAGTAGCTGACGCCAAACGGAATATCGCCCATCAGCGCGACGCCCTTCGCCGCCGAATATTCCTGGATGCCGCGCCACTGCCCCCAGGCGACCCATTGCACGTAGGAGACGAGCCTCATTCCGTGCTCGATCGAGCGGCGCTTCGCGGGCTTCTGCGCCGCGATCCACGAGAGGGCGCTCGCCGGGCTCTGGTGCTCGGCCGGCCAGGTGTCCCACCGCTCGGTGCCCCCGTTTTCGTCGATGAGCGCGCGGAAAAGGACGTAGCCGTCCAGCCACGACGCCTCGTCTTTCAGGAAGGCGCGAAAAGCTCGCGCGCGCTTGTCATTGCGGCGCAACGACCGCGCGGAAAAATTCTCGAAGGCCTTGCCGAGCAGCTTCCACTTGAGCGCCTTGACCAGCGGATAGGCGACCGGCCCGGCGGAAAGAACGGCCAGATCCACGCTCGCCGCGATCTCGGCGATCTCCGGCGCGCTCAAATCGGGCAGGGCCGCGGATGAAATCTCGATCGTCGTCGGCTCCAGCGCCACGGACGAGATGGCGTTGTAGGGCGAGTTGTCGTTGCCCGTCTCATTCACCGGCAGGAGCTGCACGACGCGGAAGCCGTGCTCCGCGGACCAATCGACAAACTCCCGCAACGCACCGACGTCCCCCACCCCGAGATCGCCCTCCCCGCGCAGGGCAAAAAGCGGTGCGAGCAGGCCGGCGAGTTTTTGATCAGGCGTCAGATCCATCGTGGAAACCGGGAGGTTCAAACAGCCCGCGCCCCGTGCATCAAGCTTAGATGCGGAGAACTGAGATTTTGCCGCCGGGATTTCAACTCTCCACGGTGACCAATCCCAGGCGCACGGCGTAGCGCGTGAGCGTCGCCACGTCGTGCATCCCGAGCTTGCGCATCACCTGCGCCCGATGGTGCTCCACGGTTTTCGCGGCGATGGAAAACCGGCTGGCCATTTGTTTATTGCTCATGCCTTCGGCGATCATCTGCAAGACTGCGCGTTCGCGGTCGGTCAGGGCGGAAGCGGCCGTGGATGCATAGCGATCCTCGTCCATCAGCTTCGTCGCGAAGGGCGTGAAATAGCAGCATCCGCCGGTCACCGCCCGCAGCGCTTCGCAAAAAGTGGCGAGGGCATCGCTCTTGTGGACGAAGCCGTGCGGCCGGGCCTGCAGGGCCTCGACGATCAAGGCGCGGTTCACCGTTCCCGAATACACCATGAAGCGCGAATCCCGCATTTCCGGGCGCAGCGTGCGCAGCACCTCCACGCCGTTCAGTTCCGGCAGGACCAGATCGAGCACCACAAGTTGCGGCTTCAGCTTCCGGCACACCTTCAGCGCCTCGAAGCCGGTGCCAGCCTCCCCGACGACTTCATACGGGCCCTCCCGGGCGAGCACCATCGCGACCATCTGCCGGATCGAGGCATGATCATCAATCACCACCACACGAGTTTTCATGGGGTATTCCTCCTGTCATTTAGGGGTTCGGTTGCGGAAACAAAAGGACGCTGGCTGCGGATAAGCACACGCTCACCGCAGCGAACTTCCACCACCCGATTCGTTTCCCACGAAACCTCCCGCCACCGCAAGTGCGAAGTGCGGGAAATTACGCTTCCTCTTCACGGGAGATTCCCGTTCTGCCTGCTCCAAAACCCCCATCGCGAAAGCGGTGTCCTCCCCGCGCTTTTGCGGAACCCGCCCCATATTCACCGGCTCGGGGCGCGGCCAGTGTCATCGCCGTGCCAACCATGGAGTCGATTGCGAAGTCTGCCGGTGGGTGATCGATCCGACACCTCGCCGTTTCCAAGGCATCCTCAACCAGGCCGGATTTACGCAGTCACCGCCCGTTCCCAAACTTCGCGCTCCTCGCTCCATGTTCTACTTCCGCCTCAACAAGGTCGTCATTTTCGACAACGGCTCGGTCAAACCCTTCCTCGGGATCTTCGGGCACGACTTCGCCGACGTGAAATTCCTGAGCTTCGTCACTCCGAGCAATCTCACCTTGCCGAGCCTTGATTCCTTCGTGCGCACCACCGACCCCGACAAGCGCAAGACGCTGCTCGCCGAAGCGGTGCAATCCGTCGTCGCCTCGCGCGAACTCACCCAGGTCTCCCGCGTGACCGACAACGCGAATCTCACGTTTGGCGACACGGGCTACGTGCTCTACGAATCGGCAACGATCCCCGAGTCGTTTAACTGGACCTTCCTCGCCGTCAAATCCAATCAGGGCTTCCGCGACGTGGGCACGCACACCCAGGAAGTGCTGCACGATCCGGGTTTTGGCGGCTTTTCCCAGGGGCTGCTGAGCCTCGTCACCAAAGGCGCCAGCGCGGTCAACCCGGCCTACGCCGCGGGGGTTGCCGTCGCCAAATTTGCCGCCCAGATCGCGGCCCAGAACATGACCAGGGCCGGCGACAAACAATTGGGGCTCGTCTATATGTCGCTCGACCGCGTCCAGCATTACCCGCACGGCGAGCGCAAGGCGGACGAGGTGGTGGATCTGACGAACAACATGATGCTCGACTACTCGATCTTCGCCTTCGAACGGGCCATCGCGGTGACTCCCCGGAGCGACGCGACCACCTGAAAATTCTCATGAGAATAACCCAACCGAAACTCTGGATCGCATTCTTCACCGCGGTGGTCGGTCTGGTCGCGGCGTGCGCCATACCGCTGCTCTTCATGTATTTCGCCGGGAAGCACGGGGCTGGCGCGGACCCGGCGATTTCGCTGTCCATCCTGACCTTCGCCGGGCTGGTCGGAATGATCGCCATTCTCACCATGGTCGCCTGCACCTTCTCGGCGCTCGACCTCGCCGACCGAAAGCAGGCGCTCGGCCTGCCCGAGGGGAGCATCCGCGCCGTCATCGCGCTGGGTCTCATCGTCATCTTTGTCATTTCATCCCTGTTTCTTTTCGGCCGCCTCGCCGAGGGCCAGACCATCGTCACTTCCGGCCTCACGGCGGAGCAAGTCGCGCAAATTTCCGGCACGGAATTGATCAATAGAGTGCCAGACAAGGTCGAGGCGGGTGCCACGCCTACTTACACCGTCACCCGGCATCTCGGTCCGACGCGGGCGAGCGAGGACTTCAGCCGGCAACTCCTGACGACGATCAGCACGTTGGTGGTTTCGATCGCCTCCTTCTACTTCGGATCGAAAGCCGTGGAAATGGGACAGGTGACGATGGACAAGATCACCAGAACGTCCGCGGAACAGGAGCCTCCCCCACCCAGCCCCCTCCCTCCCCCTGCGGGACCTGCGACACCAACGACCCCGCCTGCGGGATCTTCGACGCCAGCAACCCGGCCTGCGGAACCTGCAACACCAGGAGTTCCGCCTGCGGAACCTTCGACACCTTCGAAACCGCCATCGCCTGGTGGCGCCAGCGGTCCATCCACCCCTGACGGGAAGCCCGGAGGCCAGCCCGAGGCGCCGGACGTGCATGAACGTCTCGCCCCGTTCATGTCGAAACGGGTTCCCCTTTCCGAGGTGCCGGAGAGCAGCGGTGCTCTGGAACGCGGCTCGGATGGCAAGCTGCGCCTGGTGCGCAGCGACGCTCCGGCCCCCGTTTCATCATCCACTGTAACGTCCATCGGCGAGATTACGTCCGACCACTGGCTCGATACGGCCAAACGAGCACCCATAGGAACGGGAGGCCAACTGGAGCCACTCTTTGTCGTGATTCACTATACCGAGGGCTATTCCGCCGAAAGTTCCATTAGCGGCTGGCAGAAGGCCGACAACGGAATCCTCGCCCATATCGTCATCGACCGTGACGGCAAAATTTTCCAATGCCGTCCCTTCAACCAATCGTGCCAGCATGCGGGCAAGAGCCGGACGCGGCATCCCCAGACGAACAAGCTCTTCGACGGCTTGAATTCCTTCAGTATCGGAATCGAAATCGCCAGTACCGGAGATGGCGGGGATGACAACCTGCATGGGCGACTGCAGAAACACTTTCCGCAAGCAGAGATCGTGACCGCCAAACACCGGAATGACGGTATTCCAGGCTCCAACGCCGCCGAACACAAGAGGACGCAATGGGAGGCTTACCCCAAGGCTCAACTGGATGCGGTGTTTGGCTTGATCCGGCTCTTGATGGCGAAATACGCCATCGTCGATATCACCGGCCACGATTGCGTCGCGTATGAACGCAAGACCGACCCCGGCCCCGCGTTTCCCATGGAAAAACTGCGAGCGGAGCATGGCTTGAGTGGCTTGCCCGCGGTGTGGGACAAAAGCGGTAACAAAATCAACGTCTAGGTATTTGCTATGTCACTAAAATCACTGCGAATCCCGCCGGTCAAAGAGCTCCCGGAACTCACGCAATTTCTCAAGGACTTCCATGCCGACATCCGCAAGGATTACGTCCGCAGTGTCGAGTTCGGCACCAGGGATAAAGACGCGGGAAAGAACCTGATCATCTTTGATGACGCGCAGCCCGAGCCGCATCTGCCGACGCCCCGAGAGTTTCCCGGCTCGCTCACCGAAGAGGAATTGGCGGGAAAAACAGCAGCGCTCCAGGACTCCGCAAAGCTCGTCATGCGCAGCTATGGCCACGTTCTTTTGGGCACCGAAAAAAAGTGGGTGGTGCTTTTCGATTTCGATCCGGCCCATGTGAGCCCGAAAGCTCCCGGCGGCCCCAAGGCGTTCGTCAAAACCAAAGCCAAAGTCCACAATCGAGGCGTGCCGCCCGACTCCTTTCTGGACGAGCTCGTCGAATGGGGAAAGACAGCCCCGTCGGAAATCTTTGAAGAGCGGGCCACCAGAGAGACGGATGTGTACGCCAGCGTGAAGAAGGAGCTCGGACCCTATCGGAATCTTCTCCATCGAAAAGCGTGCATGCTCGAAGTGATGCGCGTCCTCGCTGGCTTCGAGTCTTCGTGGAAATGGAACACCGGCCGCGACACCACGAACCCGGACGAAAACTCGCCCGATACGATCTCGTCCGGGCCGTTTCAGGTCAGCGCGAATTCGCTGACGTTCGGCCAGGACTTGCGCGACCTGGTGGCAGGCGACGGCATCCGGCATCAGGTGCGCGACGGCGAGGAGTTCCAAGCCCTCATGAAGGCCAATCACGCCGTGGCCTTTGGTTATATCGCGCGCCTTTTGCGCCACACCATCCGGCATAATGGCCCGGTGAAGCGCAGCGAGATCAACGAGTGGCTTTCGTCCGACGCCGTCGGGGAATTCCAAGACCTGCTCACCCCGTAAGCGCCATGCACTCACGGTCCGGCTCCGAGGCATTTTCGACCCGACTTTCGATGACAGGTCGATGCGGTTGAAACGGCTTCGCTTCCGCACGCACCACCAAGTCTTTCATCGCCCTCTTCCGCTTTCCTCCCCCGAAATGAAGCCGTCCTTCTTTCCCAGCCTGCTCGTCCTCCTTGCCTCCGTCCATCTCGCCCAGGGCGCTCCCGGATTCGCGCACACTTTGGAATCGAATGAGCTGAACAAACACGCCATCGCGATCACCAGCGAAGGCCGGGCGATTGATCCGACCATCGCTCTGAAGAAACGCCGCGACGTCCTCCTCACCCGCGCCGGATACGAACGGCAGACAGACATGATCTTCGAGGGGATCGAAGAGCAGGCCCGCGCGGGGAAGCTGACCAAGAAAGCCGTGCTGCTCTGGGTGCATGGCGGAAACAATTTCATCACCGGCGCGATCAAGCGGGCGGACGAACTCTCCGGTCCGATGAGCGACGACGGCTATTACCCGGTGAGCATTTGCTGGAGTTCCAATATCCCGAGCGCGTGGTGGGAGCAGATGCGCTACGTGCGCAACGGCGTGTACTTCAAAGGCCAGAACGATGCCTGGGCGATCGCGACTGCTCCCGTCTATGTCGCGACCGACTTCCTCACGGCGGTCGTCCGCTTCCCGCGCACCGCGCTCGACAAGCTCTACAGCACCTTCAAGCCGGTGGCGCCCAAGGCCTACGACAAGATTCTCGCCGGACAGTTCCGCTACCAGGCATTGCAAGCCCGCGAGCGGCAATACGGCTATCGCTCCGCCGACCCGGACACCCGCATTTACGACAACGACCAGGGGCGCATCGTCCTCCAGCAGGGGCCCGGCTCCGAGAGCACCAAGATGAGCGGTCGCGCTCCGAAAAAAATAACCCCGGATGACGTGGCCGCGAAGTGGTGGCCGCTCTACGCGAAGGACCGACCGATGACCGTCTCGCAGGGAAAGTATGCGCCTACCGTCGGCGACAACACCGGCCGGGTCGCGTCCTACGTCGCCACTCTCCCGACCAAGACCGCCGTGCTGAGCGTCTTCGCCACCTTTGGCGAGAGTTCGTGGGACATGCTGAATCGACGCTGCAAGGCGATGATCCATCACACCAATTCATTCCGCCCAGACGGACAGTCCACCTACCACGAATCGGACGCCGATCTGCGCGACTCCGAGTCCACCGGCATCGGCGCGCTGGCCGTCTTTCTGCGCCGCCTCGAGAAGTTCTGCCGCGAACATCCCGACATTAAAGTCGTCGCCGTCGGCCACAGCATGGGAGCGATCGTATTGAACGAAGCCATTCGCAGTTTCCCGCGCGTGCCCTATCGCGACATCGTTTACATGGCCGCCGCGTGCAGCATTCACGACTTCGACGCGTCCGTGGTGCCGTATCTGCGCACGCATCAGCAGACGCAGTTCTACAACCTCTGCCTGAACCCGCGCGCGGAAGATCGCGAGGACAACCTCTACGACTTCGTGCCGCGCGGCAGCTTCCTCGTCTGGATCGACGAATTCCTCAATCACCCCCAGTCCTTCCCCGACCGCACGCTCGGGAATTTCGAGAACGTGATGCTCGCCTCCAAGATGTTTCACCCGAAAATCCACGGCCAGCTTCACATGTCCGCGATGGGCGCCGGCCCGGGCCAGCCCGACCCGCAGAAGCATGGCGAATTCAGCGCGAAAGAATTTTGGAAAGAAGGTTTCTGGAAGCGCCGCGGTTGGGATCCGTGGCCGCCGAAATAGCAGCTTCCGCAAACCCATTCTCGCTCCAGGAAATACGTCGCTTCGCTCGCTCCCAAAACAGAACCCAACCCCACGATGAATCCAAACACGTCTCCAGAAATTTACGCCCTCGGCCCGACCGCCTGTGCGCCGAATCCAAAAGTCATCAAGAGCATCACCGAACAGATCGCGAAGAACCGCATCGTCTCCGCGCAAGAACTCCGGATCGCGCAGCGGATGGGCCTCGTCGCGACCAGCCCCGTCGGAGCGCGGATCGGCTTCAATGACGGCGTGCTCTATCCGTACGACGAGGCCTCCGGCGCTCCCGCCAGCGCCCTGCGCAGCGCCGCGGCGGCCCTCGCGGCCCCCAAGCCGAAGAAGCGCAAGATGCACGCGCTGGCGCTACTCGTGGACTTCCCGGACAACAAAGGCACGCGACCTGGCGCGGCGTTTCACAAGCTGCTTTTCGACAAAACGAACCCGGACTCGATGACGAATTTCTACAAGGCGCTGTCCTATGGCGCGCTCGATCTGACCGGCGAAGTCATCGGCTACGTGCGGGCTCCCAAGCCTTACAGCTTCTACACCGCCGGCGAGAGCGGCACGGGCAACACCTTTCCGCGCAACACGCCCGGCCTGCTCAAGGACGCGCTGACCATCTTCTGCCAGACGGACAACTTGAAGCGCTTCGATACCGACGGCGATGGCTTCGTCGATGGCATCTTCCTCATCCACGCCGGCGGCGGCGCCGAGGCCGAGCCCAATCCCACGAAGCGCAAGAACATGATCTGGTCGCACAAGTGGACGCTGCCGCAGCCCTTTGTGAATCAAGGCGTGAAAGTCTTCGCCTACTCGACCGAACCCGAGGACGGGAAGGTCGGCGTCTTTTCGCATGAATTTGGCCACGCTCTCGGATTGCCGGACCTTTACGACACCACCTACCGCTCCCACGGTGTGGGCAATTGGTGCTTGATGGGTGGCGGTTCGTGGGGCGGCGGCGGCGACCGGCCCACCCGCCTGTCCTGCTGGTGCCTCGCCAAACTGGGCTGGATCACCCCCAAGGTCATCACCAGGCGCACGTCGGTGAAGCTGAAATCCCTCGAAGTTACGAAGACGGAGTGTCGTCGCGTCTGGACGCGCGGCACGAGCGGGCCGGAATACTTCCTCCTCGAAAACCGGGAGGCTTCCGGGCTCGACACCGCGCTGCCCGGCAGTGGCCTCGCCGTCTGGCACATCGACGAGCGCCAGTCGAGTAACGACAACCCGCTCGCCTACCTCGTCGGCCTGGTCCAGGCCGACGGCAAAAAGGATCTCGAACTCCAGAAGAACTCCGGCGACGCCGCGGACGTTTTTCCGGGCACGAAGAAAGTCATAAAACTCGACGACACCACCACACCCTCCTCTCGCTCGAACATGGGCGCGGCGACCGGCGTGGCGCTGACCGACATCGCGCTGATTGGCGGCGTGGTCACGCTCACCGCCAAAGTCTGAGCGAGTGGACCGAAATTCCGCGGCAAACGAAAACAACCGCCGATGAACGCAGATGGGGAACCCGAAAATCGCGCTTATTTGCGCAGTCTGCGGTCCACCTACTAATGCCCACGCGCCTCGCCAGCGATGACTTCGAGGTGTTCGATGATGCGCCGTTCGCCAAACGGCCCGCCGAGCAGCCGCACCCGTACCCGGACGCGCTGGCCAACCTCCGTCATCGGCACCTCCGCGGTAAAAAGAGTGAGCCGGTCCCCGCGTTGCGGCTTCAGAAAATCCGCCTCCTCCACCGGCGAAAGATTGCGGCTCACCTCAATCTCCACATTCGAGCCGTAGCCTCCGGCGTCGGATTGAATGGCCCGCACTGTGCCTTCGATCACCGTCTGGTTCGGCTTGGCTTGCATCGCCCCGAATATCGCCAGGGCGCCGCGCAAGCCAACGGAAATTATCCCACCACCACCACCCCACTCCCATGCCCAAAGCCTTCTCCCTAGCCTCCTGGAACGTCGAGCATTTCAAGAACGCCCCCAATCGCGTGGGCGACGTGATCACCCTGCTCGCCAGTCTCAATCCCGACGTCTTTGCGCTCTACGAAGTCGAGGGCAAGGACGTTTTCGGCGAACTCGTGGCGAAGATGCCGGGCTATCAGTTCCACATCACCGAAGGTCCGCAGGTCCAGGAAATCCTCATCGGCGTGCGCAGCGGAATCACCGCCTTCTTTACGCAGAAGATTGAGTTCAAATCCGGGGCCAGCGCGATGCGCCCCGGCGCATTGCTCACCCTCACCGTCGGCGGGGAAAGTTATCCCGTGCTTTTCCTTCACCTCGCGTCTGGCCCCGATCCGCGCGGCTGGGGATTGCGCGATGACATGCTGGAGCGCGCGCTCGAATTCCGCCGGACGCTGCAAAAAACCGCCGCCGATCCGGCGAAGCCGGTGAACTACTTCTTCCTCGGCGACCTGAACACGATGGGGATGGAATACTTCTTCAAGGCAAACAACATCCTGCCCGACGTGGAGCTGAAGAAAATCGAAGCCATCGCGAAGAAGCGGAAGATGCGGATGCTCACCAAGAGCCGGCCGCACACCTGGTCCAACGGCAGCACCAGCCGGTACAAGCCGAGCAATCTCGATCACGTCGTGGCCGCGGATCATTTAAAGTTCAAGCAGTTCAGCGGGGCCGATGTGCGCGTCCTCGGCTGGCCGGAAGAAACGACGGTGACCGCGCAGGACACCTGGATCAAGCGCTTCTCCGACCACGGCATCCTCTACTTCGAAGTACAGCGCGCCTGAGCGGCGCAACCGTTCGTTCCGATGGCGAGCCGGACAAGGTCTAAAAGCCACCGCTGATCTGCCACTCCTCCAGCAGCACCTTTGGCAACTCACCGAGGAAACGGGAGGGCCGCTGCATCATTTCGCCGTAGCCGGCATTCATGCGCAGGAGCGGATACGTGAGGTAAAGTTCGTCCTTCGCGCGCGTCACCGCGACGTAGAAAAGGCGGCGCTCTTCCTCGATCGCATCATCGCTCTCCAGCGAACGCGAGGACGGGAACATGCCGTCGGCCATCCAGATGACGAAGACCACTTTCCATTCGAGGCCCTTGGCTTGGTGGACGCTGGAGAGCGTCAGCATCTCGGTGTCTTCGTTGGCCGTGGCGGTGACTTCGTGATCGAGGTTGCTGAGGAGCGCCAGTTGATCCAGGAAGTCGCCGGCGCTTTCGTACTGCCGGGAGAAATTGGCGAGCGTGTTCAGATCCTCGCGACGCTGCTCGTAGTTTGGGAACTTGGCCTTGAGGTAGTCGTCGTAGATCGCCTCGATGACGCAGTGGATCATCTCGGAGGGCGGGTGTGGCTTTCCACCCGGCGCGATTTCTTCGAGTGTGTGGGCGAGTTGCGTCCAGGCCTTGGCGGATTTGGCCGGGACTTTGAGCGGCGCGAGCAGCGCGTGGAAAGAAATGCTGGAGGACGCTGCTCCGTCAGCGCCCACGCTCATTGGCTGATCCGGCGACGCCGGAGCGTCGCCTGCCATCCCGCGCGCAAGCGCCGCACTTACACCCTCCCAGAGTTGCTCGGCCGAGCGGGCGCCGATGCCGGGCAAAAGTCGCGCCATGCGTTTGAAGGCAACTTCGTCCCGCGGATTGACGACGTACTTCATGAACGCTGCCACGTCCTTCACATGCGCTTGTTCGAAGAAACGCAGCCCGCTGGTGATGCTGAACGGCAGCCCATGGCGCGTCAGTTCCATCTGCACTTCCATGGAGTGGTAATGCGCGCGGTAGAGCACGGCGATTTCGTCCAGCGCGATCCCCTCCTCGCGCAGATCGAGGATGCGCTGCGCGATGAACAGCGCCTGCTGGTTTGAGTCCCCGAGCGGGACGAGCGCGGGCTTCATCGGAGCCGCCGCGCGAGCCGCGACGAGTTCCTTGCGGAACTGGTTCACATTGGCCGCGATGGCCGCGTTCGCCACTTCCAGGATGTCCGGGACGCTCCGGTAGTTGGTCTCGATTTTATAGACCTTCGCGGCGGGGTAACGCTTCGGAAAATCCAGGATGTTTTTGAAGTTCGCCCCGCGCCAGGAGTAGATGGATTGCGCGTCGTCGCCGACGACCATCACGTTGCCGTGCTGCTTCGCGAGGATGTCGATGAAGTCGGCCTGGATGCGGTTTGTGTCCTGATATTCGTCCACCAGCACGAACTGAAATTGGCGCTGATAGCGCTCCGCGACCTCCGGGTGGTGCTGCAAGAGCAGCAACGTTTTTTCCAACAGGTCATCGAAATCGAGGGAGTTGGCGGCCTTCTTCTTCGCCTCGTACTTTTTCTGCATCTCCGCGATCTTTTCGTTGAACTCGAGGAAGTGCGGATACTTCTCCACCAGCACGTCTTCGATCGAGCGGCCGGTATTGATCGCGAAGCTGAAGACATCGGCGAGCACTTCGCCTTTCGGGAAACGTTTGTCCTTCGGGTCGATGCCGGAGTTGGCAATGACCGCGTCGAGCAGATCCTGCTGGTCTTCCCGATCCATGATCGAAAAGCCCGGCGCAAAGCCCGCCTCCCCGGGATGGCGGCGCAGGAGGCGGTTGCCCACCGAATGGAAGGTGCCGCCCCACAGGCCGGTGATGTCGTTGGGCAGCAGCCCGGCCACCCGATCGAGCATCTCGCGCGCGGCCTTGTTCGTGAAAGTGAGGAGGAGAATGTTCTGCGGCGGCACGCCGTTCTCGATCAGGTAAGCCACGCGATAGGTGAGCGTGCGCGTCTTGCCGCTGCCCGCGCCCGCGATGACCAGCGCCGGGCCGGGCGGTGCGGTGACCGCAGCGTGCTGCTGCGCATTGAGTTCGGCGGCGAAGTCGATGTGCGAACCAGCGGGCGCGGGAGAACGCTGGAGCGTGTATTGGCGGGCCATGCGCGCAGTCAACCGCGCGACGTGCGCCCTTGCCAAGCGCCGAGTGCGCTACGGGGCGAGCACACGGTTCAGCAAATCACCGAGGCGATAGCCGGCGAGGGCGATGCGGCGATTGGCGATCTCCTGCGCGGCCTTCGCGAAAGCCGGAGTGAGTACACGAATTTCCATCGGATCGGACGGCTCGCCCGCCGGATAGGCATGCAGGCAGCCCACGAGGTGGCTCTCCTTGGCCCACGCCGCGCCGTCAGTCGCGCCGGCAAGTTCGGGCAATTTTTCGCGCGGAAACCTCGCGGAAATTTTCTTCGCCTGCTCGGCGATCATCCCCTCCCCCGGCCCGGAGGGCCGTTTCGCGGTGGATGGTCCCGCCCACACTTCGACAATCGCCGGTCCCTCGCCGTCGAAGCGGAAGGCTTTATCCCAAAAGGTGTGCAGGTTACGGCCCTGCTTGGACATCAAGTCCGAGAAGGGCACGCCCGAGATGAGCAGGGCGTTGCCGCCGCGGTCGTTGTTGCGGTCGGTGGTGTGCAGCGGCTGGTGAATGTCGCCGAGGAAATGCGTCAGCATGCCCAGCGCCTCGGTGCGTTGCGCGGGCGTGGCCTGCGGATCGCGCAACGTGCGGATGGTGTCTTCGATTCCGGTTACGACATTGGGAGCTGGTGGAATCTCCGCGGGCAAGCCAGTCGCGGTCCAGGGAATGGTGACGTAGTGCAGCTTCGACCACGGATAGTCCCTGCCCAGCGCGCGCATGTCGTCCATCCAGCAACCGGCGGTGACGAAGTTGTAGGACTGGCCTTCGATGAAACGGGCATCCAGCGTTTTCACCAATTCCGCCGCTCGCACCCGCGCTGCGGGCGTCATCTGCTCCCACGCGATCTGGCCGACGAGCATGTGACCCGCCGCATCCCAGGCTTGTGCCGCCCACGGAGCCAACGCGGCGAAGGCCACGACGATGGCCCGACCAAACGCGCTCACTTCGTTCCTCCGTCGAGCAGCCGCAGCTTGATGTCGCGCAGCGCCGCCTGCGTGCGAAACGTGGCGATGCCAAACGGCTTCGAGAGTTCGACTTCGCCCGCTCGCATGTCGATCTTCTTGCCTTCCGTTTCGACCTTCACGATCTGCTCGTCGTCGATCCAGGCCTCGATCTTTTCCGGCGTCATTTTCACCCGGACGCGATACCATTTATCCTTCTCGAATTTCAGGAACTTCGTCGTCTCGTTCTCCGAAGCGTCGTCGCCATTGATGCTCGAAAGCCCGACCAACGAACCTCCCCAACCGCCGAGGACCAGTGTGCAGCAATTGTCGCCATAGGGCAGTGTGAGTCCGCAGAAGAAGTCGCTGCCTTGCTGGCGCGACGCTTCGAGCGCGACCTCGTAGTTCATCTGCGGAAGATCTCCCGCATAGTTCATTCCCGTGATGTCGCTGCCGGCGCCGAGAATGAGCGTTCCGTCTTTCACTTCCACCTCGCCTTGTCCGCTAAAGTTCGGGGCCTTCCAGCCCGTCAGCGTCTTCCCGTCGAAGAGCGGCTTCCACAGCACTGCCGCCGCCGCCGCAGGCGCATTGAATTGCTCGCGCAGTTTTCCGAGATAAATGGGAATCGCTTTCCACGGATCTTCCTTCGCCTCGTACTCGAGCGCGACCCAGCCCTGGTAATTGGCATCGCGCAGGATTTTCACGAGCCGTGGCACATCGGACGGCTCCGCCACCTTCGCGCCCGCGCGCCTTATCTCCACCTTGATCTGGGCGTTCACCGCGTAGGGAGCAATCTGCGCCAACTCCGCGTACGGGTCCGCACCATGGAAATTGCCAGAGTCGAAATTCACCCCAAACCACGGGCTCATCACTGCCTTGAGGATCTCCAGCATGCCACTCACTTCCGCCACGAGTCCGCCGTGATTTTCCAAGCCAAGGAAGATGCCTTTGCGCCCGGCGTACTCGGCGCATTCTTCGAGCGCACTGATGCAAAGCTTGCGCGCCTCGCCAGCATCGAAACCCTTGGCTGGCGCTCCCGCAAACACCCGGATATGCGGCGCCCCGAGCACCGCCGAACGGTCGATCCACTTTTTCACATCCGCGATTTGCGCGTCGCGCTCGGGGCCGCTCGGCAACGCGAAGTTATTGCCCACCGAAGTCCCGCTGATCGCCACCCCGCGCAGGAAAGCATGCCGCCGCACCTTGAGCAGATAGTCGTCGGTCGGATCGGCGGGAAAGTAGTAGCTCGTGAGTTCCGCGCCCGCGCAGCCCTGATCCGCGCAGTAATCGATGAACTTGAACATATCGAGCGTCCCCCCGGGAATCGGCCTGCCCTTTTCCGTCTGGAAAAACTGGCGCAGGGAATATGCGGCGAGGCTGAGTTGCAGCCGCGGCGCACCCGCCCGCGCAAAGGGTTCGACGGCCCGCGCCAGCGGGGCCACGAGGACGGATGACGCGGT
>Ga0105047_10002141_pt1 | contig 35342 bp, 22 predicted proteins | sample MAT04_FD_78384 | JGI IMG/M metagenome (GOLD analysis project Ga0105047, IMG submission 78384) | Freshwater microbial communities from Lake Fryxell liftoff mats and glacier meltwater in Antarctica - MAT-04 (megahit assembly) | ecosystem: Environmental > Aquatic > Freshwater > Ice > Liftoff... | reverse complement strand
TATAATGAATTTTCTTCCGGCACTCCAGATATTTCCGCCTATAGAAATTTTATGAAAATGTTATACAATCGTGCAGGATCAGACAGTTCACTTCTGCCAAGGTATCTACTTCTTTTTGGAGATGGCTCGGTTGATAATAAAGGTATAAACCAAAATCCCGAGAATTTCATTCTTACATATCAATCCGAAAATAGTCTGAACCCAACCGCATCCTACGTTTCTGACGATTTCTTCTGCTTGCTTGACCCTGGTGAAAATATGACAAGTGGTTTACTGGATATTGGCGTTGGCAGATTACCCGTTGGAACACCTAAAGAGGCAGCATTAATTGTTAAAAAGCTAATCGACTACGAACTTCCGGAACGTATGGGTGACTGGAGAAATTCACTTTGCTTTATAGGTGATGATGAAGATGGGAACATACATATGACTGATGCAGACGGTATGGCAACTTATGTGGAATCAAATTACCCTTCATATAATATAAATAAGATTTATCTGGATGCATATAAGCAGGTTTCCACGACTTCGGGTCAAAAGTATCCTGATGTAAATAGAGCTATAAGTGATCAGGTCGCAAAAGGAGCATTGATTGTCAACTATACCGGACATGGTGGAACAAATGGCTGGGCACACGAAATCATTCTGGATCTGAATGAAATCGATAGTTGGACAAATGCTGAGCGTTTGCCGCTTTTTATGACTGCGACTTGCGATTTTAGTCCGTATGACGATTTCCGGAAAAACACACCTGGTGAAAAAGTATTGTTAAACCCGAACGGGGGAGGAATAGCACTTCTTACAACTACAAGACTGGTATATTCGCAACCCAATCGTATACTTAATGAGAAATTTTATGAGATAGTGTTTAAAAAGGACAAGTACGGAGATAATTACCGTCTTGGTGATATTCTGGAATACTCGAAAAATAAGGCAGGTAGTGGGATTAATAAGCGAAATTTCACTCTGTTGGGAGATCCCTCACAACGACTGTCTTATCCCGAATTATTTATTTTTGCCGATTCCCTTAATGGCATAGCGTTGAGTGAAGCAACCGATACTCTCGAAGCATTGAAAAAAGTAAGTGTAAGTGGACATCTGGCAGATCAGAACGGGAATATCCTTACAAATTTTAATGGAAATGTTTACCCAACAGTTTTCGACAAGAAAGTACTACAACAAACACTTGCAAATGACGGAGGTAGTAAAAAAACTTTCACCATCAGAAATAACATTTTATATAAGGGGAAGTCAAGCGTTAAAAATGGTCTGTTCAATTTTGAGTTTGTTGTGCCAAAAGATATTAACTATTCCTTCGGCTTAGGCCGGCTAAGTTTTTATGCAGAAGATTCTCTTGTGGATGCTGCAGGTTCATACAATGGAATAACAATTGGCGGGTCGTATTCTGAGGCGCAGTCAGATTTGAACGGCCCCGAAATAAATGTTTATATGAATAGTCCTACATTTTTACCCGGTGGGATTACTGATGAAAACCCAGTTCTTTACGTTGAGGTTTATGATGATTTCGGAGTTAATACTACTGGAAACGGAATTGGTCATGATATAACTGCAGTAATTGATGAGAATTCGCAAAATACAATGCTTTTAAATGGTTATTACGAGTCAAATATGAACTCATTCAAAGGAGGATTAATACAATATCCCTTTAGTAATCTGGAACCTGGACATCATACCGTTAGTGTAAAAGTATGGGATATTTATAATAATTCAAGTTCAGGTTCAACCGATTTTATTGTGATGAAATCTGAAAATCTGATTTTGGAAGACTTATTGAATTACCCAAATCCTTTTAGCGATTATACCAATATAAGTTTCGCTCATAATAAAGCAGGGCTGGATATGGATATTATTGTGGATATATTTAATCTGGATGGGAAATTAGTGAGTACAATAAAAGCAAAGGAGATGAATACAGGATTCAGATCGCGGAATATATACTGGGATGGATCCGGTGCGCAGAATGGACTGGCGGTTTATATTTACAGAATTCGCGCAACAACTTCCGATGGGAAAACCGCTGAAAAATCAGGTAAATTGATAATTCAACGCTAGTGGTGATATATAAATCCCGTTAAGAAAACATTAATCCTAAATGAAAATTGCAGACTCTAGTTTAAAAAAAATAAATCTTCATCACTGAAAAGAATGCTTTCAGTCAAGCTTATGTGGAAATAAATAACCATTTTTACTGTCTTAAATTCTTTTTTGTCTGATTGCGAGCAACAATAATTAATAAAATTTTCAGTTATATTTGTGCACCTAAAAAAAGCTTTTCATAATGTTAGAGAATTTTGGAAGAACAAGAAACGGAATTGTAGGCTCCCTCTTATTAGTATTTACTAGTTTTACTGCTTTCGGGCAGATTTCAACTGGCGATCTGACCGGTGAGGTGAATACAATTAATTCAGCAGTACCGTTTTTAACAATTACACCCGACTCTCGTGGCGGTGCAATGGGCGACATCGGTGTGGCAACTTCCCCTGATATTAGTTCTCAGCAGTATAATCCTGCAAAATATGCTTTTATCGATGGTGACGGAGGAATTGCTCTTTCTTATACGCCTTGGCTCAGAAATCTTATACATGATATTAATTTAGCTTATCTGGTGGGATATAAGAGACTAGATGCTCAACAGGTTGTTAGTGCATCGTTTCGATATTTCTCCCTTGGGAATATAGTTTTTACCGATTTAGTTGGAGGAATTCTTAGAGATTTTAATCCTAATGAATTTGCTATTGATGCCGGTTATTCTAGAATTTTTGGAAATAATATTTCAGGTGGTATTGCATTTCGGTTTGTGCGCTCCGATCTCACTGGTGGAATATCCAATGATGGATCAGACTACAAAGCCGGACTTTCAGTGGCAGCCGATTTGGCCATGTATTACCAGAATACCATTCAACTTCAGGGTAAAGATGCAATGCTAGCAATTGGTGCAAACATTTCCAATATCGGAACTAAAATGTCGTACACTGATGACCAGGAAAAATCCTTTATTCCAATTAACCTGAAAGTTGGAAGCAGTCTGAAAATGAATATTGACGACTATAATTCATTTACTTTCGCAGTAGATATTAACAAACTTCTCGTCCCAACTTCTCCAATATACTGGCAAGATTCAACTAATTCGGACGGAGAAAATGTTATCAAATATGGAAAAAATCCAAATGTTTCCGTTCCACAAGGAATGTTACAATCTTTTTTCGATGCCCCCGGAGTTGAAAAAGCCGATGGAACCCGGAGCATATTTATTGAAGAGCTTCACGAGCTAACCTACGGTCTTGGCGCTGAATACTGGTATCGCGATCAGTTTGCAATTCGCACCGGTTATTTTTACGAACATGAGACAAAAGGAAATCGTAAGTTTTTTACCGCCGGTATAGGCTTAAAACTAAATGTTTTCGAAATCGATTTTTCCTACCTTATACCCATCAATCAGGCTAATCCTCTGGCAAACACCCTTCGTTTTACTCTAGGCTTCGACTTCGAAAAATTTAGAAAAAACAGCTAATGAATCTCAGGGTGGGCATAGGATATGATGTTCACCGCCTTGGAACAGGTCTGCCTTTTTACCTCGGGGGAGTTTTGATACCACATATAAAAGGTGCCATAGGTCATAGTGATGCAGATGTGCTTATCCATGCAATTTGTGATGCCTTGCTGGGAGCCGCTAACATGGGCGATATCGGCCACCACTTTCCGGATACTTCTGACGAATTCAAGGGGATTGACAGTAAAATATTATTAAAGAAAACGCATGAGCTTATCCAAAGCAAAAATTACCATATCGTTAATATTGATAGTGTAGTAATGCTGGAAAAGCCTAAAATAAAAGGATATATAGATTCCATGCAAACCACTCTTGCCGATGTTCTTGGTATCGACCTTGATGCAGTTTCGGTAAAAGCCACCACAACTGAAGGCATGAGCTTTGTGGGCAAAGAAAAGGGAGTTGCAGCACAAGCTGTGGTTTTGATAGCCAGAGATGAGGTTCTTTAGGCGTTTTTCTTTGTTTTTTTATTTGAAGTGTTTAAAATGTTAGTAAAATGAAATATCTTCTTTCCGCTTTCATTACCTTCTTCATGCTTTCTTTCGCAGCTGCCCAGACATACAATCTTCAGGCGAGAGTTGATGGCTTCAAGGGAAACCGTGCATACCTGATTCAGTTAAAAGGTGACCAGCAATCTGTCATTGACAGTGCTTCGAGTCTTGAAGGAGTGTTTTTGTTTCAGTTTTCTGCGAGTACAAAACCGGGCGTTTACCGGATAATTTTAGGGGATGAAGGCAACTCTAATTTTTTTGACGAAGATCCTCAGTTCTTTGATTTTATTTTTAATAACGAACCAATCGTTCTGAATACTTCCTTTAGCAATTTAATTGATGCCATGAATGTATTGCAATCAAAGGAAAATGCGATTTATTACCGCTATTTGAAAGCAAATGAGATCTATCAGTCAAAAATGAGTCGGATTACACCGCTTTTTACTTTGTATAAACCTGAAAATCCATTTTATGCTGCAGTAAACAAGGAATTTGCGGAAATACAAACTGAGTTTATCCGTTTTTCCCTTGCATTAATAAAGGAATTGCCTGAATCTCTCGCTTCTTCCGTAATTCAGGGGAGTTTGTTCCCGGTTATTGAACAACCCGGAACAGAGAATGAAATGAAAACTTTTCTAAGAGACCATTATTTCGATCTGATAACTTTTAAGGATCAGCGTCTGTTAAATTCTCCTGTCATTACAAGAGTTTTCATGGAATACCTTGGTCTTTTCCGCGATCCGCTTTTGAATCAATCCCAACAGGAAGACAGATTTATTATTGCGATTAATCAGATCATGGAGGCAGCATCTGACGATCCCAAGATTTATGATTTTACACTGAATTTTCTGGTTGATGGATTTCAGCGTTTTCAGATGGAGAAAGTGTTGGTGCATATTGCCGAAAATTTTATTGAAGGGGGATGTGAAACCGACAGTAAAAAACTTTTGCAGAAGCGACTTGAGGGTTACGAAAAAATGGCTCCCGGTAAAAAAGCTCCCGACATTCTGAATCTCGATCAGAATGGTAACCAGATTAGGTTATATGATATCGATCGCGACTATACTCTGGTGCTTTTCTGGGCTTCATGGTGCCCTCACTGCGCTGTTTTTCTAAAGCAGTTGAGCATCTGGTATCCGAATAAGCCAATCGATCTGGATGTTTTTGCTGTTTCTATTGATTCTTCCAGATTTGCATGGGAAGAGAGAATTATGATGGATAATTACCCCTGGATAAATATATTTTCAGGTGCAGGGTGGGATGGTAAGGCCCCCCGGGAATATAACGTTTATGCCACACCAACAATGTTTTTACTCGACCGTGAACATAAAATTATTGCAAAGCCTACTACTTTCAGGGAATTTCGGAAGGAAATTGAAGAAATTGAGGCAAGAAAAAATTAAATTTGTTCTATAAATATTTAGCAATGAGATTAGTTTTAGTGTTTTTCATTCTGGTTTCACTGTCTTTTACTTCGTTTGGACAATCTAAACAAGCAGGCAACATTGAAATACGAATTACCGGATTGCGCAATACCAAAGGAAAAGTGAGCGTAAATCTTTTTAATGGTAAAGATGGATTTCCGGATGATCCACTTAAAAGTTTTGGATGGAAAACGGTGAAAATTGTACCGGATACGGTTGTAATTGTTTTTGAAGATTTGCCGTTTGGTAACTATGCAGTTTCGGTTTTGCATGATGAAAACAGCGACGGCAAGATGGAGAAAAATTTCTTTGGCATACCGAAAGAAGGATTTGCCTTCTCAAATAACTGCACTCCAAAAATGATGTCGCCTTCGTTTGGAGAGGCCATGGTTAGCCTCAAACAGACCAGAATGAAATCAGAACTCAGGATGCTTTATTATTAGTTTGGGTAATGTGGTTAAAAATTGTTGGCGATTTTCAAAAAAAGCAAATAAAAAAGGCTGATTTTTAGATTTTCGCGACATTAAACATGAGGGGTTTAAACCCCGGGTGTTTTATAACATATCTTGAGTCGCTGCTGCCGCACGATTGCATCGTATGGCAATTGTTCCAATAAATATAGTTGGCTGTAAAGCCTTTGTAAATAAGCCACACGATGGAATCGTGCGGCAGCGTGGCAGAGGTAGTAAAGCCTTTGTAAATAAGCCACACTGGAATCGTGCGGCAGCGTGGCAGCCCTAAAGAAGAATTTTAATACTATTAACAGGCTTATCCAGCAATGCAATAAACTGGTCTTTTGGAATTACAGCTCCACCTTTTCTGTATTTATTTTCTTCATAGCTGAAACTAATCGGTTTATTGTTAACAGATATTTTTTTTGGGCTAAATCCGGATTCTTTTACTTCATAAATAAATTTCAGGGATCGGCCTGCATAATCAATTGAAGCTATGAATCCATCGAGACTGAGAGGAAGAACTGGATCTAGAATTATCGTATCATACTCTGTTCTCAATCCAATAAGTCTTGTAACAATTAATCCGATGTAAATTCCGGGGCCGCTTGAGTATACTCTCCATCCGCCCTTAAGACTTATTTTGCCGGTTTTTATTTCATCATACAGTTCATCAGCCTCATATCTGGAGCGGAATGAAACATCCGAACTGCTGTAGTAGCAATTCGATTGTCTGAAATCTCCTGAGGGAACAATTTGTTTGTATCCCACTGGTATGGCTTGTCGCAGAGCCTTAAGAAATGCTTCAGGTTTTCCGGTAATAGCCTGTGATTCCGCATAGCGAATATGCTCATGCACATACATAAGTCCAATTTCTCTCCCGAAGAATGTGCTGCTTTCAGCCCTCTGGAAAATCGTTTGAATGCCACCTTTGTATTTTAAGGGTCGGTTCATTAAGCGTGCACCATCTGGTCCTTTCAGATGTTTTTCAATGAGATCCTGATGTGTCAGTGCTTGTTCTTTTGTGAAGATTCCACTGATTACCCCTCGGCTCATCGGTAAAATACTGTATTGAATATTGGTTTTTGTATCGTCGGGATGGAGCAACAGACTAATGCTTCCGTCGCTTTCAACCAGACCATAGCCAGCAACCACCTCATTCTTGATTAGATATTTATTAAAATCGGTTTTTATTTTTTCACATATTTCTCGTAGTTCTCTTGCCTTTTCCTTTTCTCCGGTTTGTTCAAAGACTTTTTCGTACTGCATAAATGCCTGATAATTCATCTCAACGGTCCAACTGGAGATCATTCTCTGAGCTAGTTCCTTACTAACGGGCTGCAATGAATCGTTCCAGTCTCCATTTCCATAAGGAATCAGGGCTGTGCCTGAAACAAATGAGCTTACAATCATTTTTATCAGGCGATCGATGTGTTCTCTGATTGGAGTTTTTGGTAAAATCTGTTTTTGATTTTCACTAAAATAGGGGAACTCTTCATCAAGTATTTTCAAATCACCGGTAACTTTAATATAGTTGCTCAGAGCAATAATTACCCAGTAAAATACATCACCGTGAGAATGATCAGCCCGAACACTGTTGTAACTATCGAACATCCACCATTGTGGCCATCCGCCATCGGTATTCTGGTTTGCGAAAATGATTCCAAGAATCTGTCGGGTTTCTTCATATTTTCCCATCGACAGCAGCAGATCAAATGGCCCCTGTGAGACATCCCTTGTACCCCATGCTGCCCCGCTGAATTGCTCCAGCCCGTATGGTGTGAGGTAATGAGTGAGTGCATTCATGTAATACCATGGGAGGATTTCCTGAATGGCTGCAGGATCGCTCTTTGAACGATCGACAGAAAGGTTTAGGGAGAGATCTTTCAGAATGTTTTGAGCTTCTCTGCAATCGGAATGAAACTCGCTATCGGCGTCGCTGATTTTTTCAGTATTAATAGTATCAGATACTTCAGCAACAATACTCATGCAGAACTCCTTACTGGGCTCAACCTCCAGAATAAACAGGGAGTTGTTATCATTTTTGTTTTCAGGATAAAGTATTGATTCATTGTGAGCTTTACACTTATCTGAATTGCTATTGACTAGTATTCTGAACTGTGCATCTGGAAATTTTCCGGCAATCATGCTGTTTTTCGCTGGTCTTGCAACAAACCCAAACTTTTCCGATCCCTGGCTCATTTTCCAATTATTGCTTGGGTCGAAATGATGGCTTACAAGCAATTTCACTTCATCTCCGCTGATAACTTTAAAATCCAGATTAACTTTTGGTTCCTTCTTTGAAGTCCAGGTTCGAACCTGAAAACAATTTTTCCCATGTTTATAAATCCACCGGCAGTGGTTTAGTCCCATTTCAAAGGCCGAAGGAACACCCAGTAAATACTGCACACCATCAAGCTCTGCGAAAATCCTTTGTCCTGTTTCACATGCCAGATTAAACTGACTGGAGCATATTGAGAGAAAAATATTAAAATTTGTATTTCCCTGAGTTACATGAGAATTAAAAACTCCATAGGCATAGGATGTAGTGGAAACAATGTTTTCATTGGGAGCATAACCCGCCTTTGCCTGCATTATGTGTGCATGTGGACGGTCAACATTTATTTCTTTGGCTTTTAACGCCACGTGATTATTTTCTGCGCAGAAAAAAGATAGTAACTGTCCGTCTTTTTCCTCAATATGGCGCAATTCACTGCCAAAAAACTTAGTTAATTCTTTCTTGCTAAGCTCGTCGACAGGCAGAAATGACGAAGTATTGAATAAGTTTTTATCAGTATAAATTAGTTTTTTTGAGTTGGGGATTGAAGGAGTTTCATCAAACTCTTTCATAATCAAGGACAATTGCTCTAAATCAGATTCTGAAATAGCTGAGGGGTGATTAGGTAGATATCCTGAGATAAAAACTACGGTTTCCCTTCCATTTTCATTAAGTTTGAATGGCTTCGATTGTAATGCCAAGACAGTAGATTCTCCGGCATATTCACCTAGAAGTTTGTTAGTAAGGAGGCCCTCTTCAATCCCTGTTTCGCGGTAGGTCTTGCCATAGAACTGCATTCCATCTACACTTGCAGAGAAAGCTTTGTTTTTACAGGCGATGATAAGAGAAGGGTTACCAGTGGATTCTGCGATGTTTTGACGGCAGCAGATAACCGATCCAAAAGTCTTATCTTTAAGAATACGCCTTTCAAGGTATTGACTAACGTAATACTCATTGTTCAGTCCGTTTGTAATAGTTTTCAGTCCTGCATCCTGAACATAGAAGATATCTAATTCTACAGTTTCCTGATTTGTATTTTTCACATCGATACTCCACTGCCAGCTATTGCTTTTCTCGGAAATTTGGAGTAAACAAGCATATTGCAGTCCTTCCCATGAACCCCGAGCAATATATTTATTTTTGGAAATAGCAAAACTACTATTGCTTTCAGGTCCCAAGAGAGGAGTATAAATATATGGATTTGTTCTTTTTCTTAAAAACAGATTTGTGCCTGATTTCGAAAAAGGACTAGGAACTCTAACACCCATGCGAACAGGAGGCAGATCAATATTTTCAATTGAACCGTTTTCCAGAAATCCGATTGAGAGTCCGAGCTTATTCTTAATATTCATTCGTTTGAATAATTAAAGTATTGTTTAAATAGTTTTCAGAGTTTAGAATCCGGATTTTTGATCTCGGATCAGGTATCAAAAAATGATACTCCAGCGAGCCTCAATCAAAAATCATTGAATTCGCTCCTTTTTTCACTCTAACAGAAGTACAAATTCTTCTTTATGTTTATGTGTATAATTCAATATAATTCTGCTTCCATCGGTTTCCATTTTCACATCAACCGAAGCAATTTTTGCAGATTTGATCGTGTTCACATTTGTTCCTTCAAATACAATTTCTCCTAATAGATCGCGGTCTCCGAAAAGGGTAAGTTCTATTCTCCCATCCCTTTCCGATATGTTGAGAATATCTGATGTGCAGTGCAATATTTTTAATCCCTTTTTAAGCTCAAAATTTACTGGAGTCAGTATCCCGTAAAGTGGAGGCCAAAGCATTTCTTCTTTGGAATAGGGAATTGAGATTTTTTCATTGTTAACAGGGTGAGTATAGAACAACTTTGCAGAATGTTCCTCATTATAATAGTTTGCAGCAAAAAGGATTGCGGAATTCCCGGGGGTGAAGCGTTCCCTTACAGTAATATTCTCATTGTCGGATGATGTTTGTCTCAGATGCGCACTTGATTGTTGTAGAATTGACTCATAAACTGCTTTCTGTCCTTCGGTATCGAAACCAATCCATGTGCCCAAAAAAATTAGTTTACCTCTGCCTAGAACCTTTGAAAAACCGCAGATATTGCCATTTAGGTTCCGAGCAATAATTTCTGCTTCAGCTAACGACTCCGATGAAAAAGTTATAAATGGATTTGCACATTTGACATCCTTACAATCATAGACATCAACTAATGGGGAATCAATGATTTCTTTTCCTGAAGGTTTGATTTCAAGAGCATCCCGAATTATTGTGCAGGGTTTATTAGACATTTCCCTGTCGGGCAGATATGGAAAGAGCACAAGGTTTCCACCTGAACGTGTATAATCGACTATTGTCTGTTGATTCTCAGCATTCATTTCATCTGTGGCGAATGCCCATACCTGTTTGTATTTACCAAGATCCTCAGGACTTGCAGTTTTCAGATCGAGCATGTCATAATCGATATTCAGTACAAGAAGGGCTTTTAGAAGTCCATCGAAATATGCAGGTCTTCGAATTGCAGATGGTGTAAAAGTGAGTTCACAGTTTCCGCCCATTGGTCGTTCGAGTTCGCTTGCATAATAAGGTGGATAAAAGAGCACACAGATTTCAGCTTTGCGTTTTGCTTCAACAATAATGCTTTCAGTGCATGATACAAGTTGGTTCATTCGTTTAACAAGGGGGAAGGCCCTCGTGCGTTTTCCCTCAGCGGTAAGAGGATTGAACCAGTAAAAGGTTTCACCCGAATAGCCTTTATGGCGTGGATTGCGTCCCTGAGAGAACATGTAATAGTTCCAGCCAGTGAGGCCATTGGCGATACTTGCTTTATAAAAAAGCTCCATCTCACGGGGATTGGTCACCACGTGATATTCGCGGGAACCACTTTGGAACTCAGCTGCAAACAGAGGTTTATTTCCCTGCATCGCATAAGTAATGTCGTTGATAATCCGGTCGTCGTGTAAGTTCCGATACGAAAGAAATTCAGGGATATGATCTATTCCGAAAATGATATCACTTTTTTTGTGAAACAGATCTTCGTACATGGTAATGTTCACTGGGAATTCATATCCATTTCCATAAATCCATCCCGGAAGATTATGATACAGAGGAACCGTAACACCTCTTTTTCTTGCCATTTCACTCAGCATTCTAAGGTAATCTCCATAATACGTTCTCCAGAAGCAATGCCATTGGTAATCGCGCCCTCGGTCGGCTCTAGACTGATAAGGGAGTTTGCCATCAGGCGGAAGTTCAACATCTTCAAAAGTTTTGTAGGTAGTGTCCCAAACGCCGTTTAATTCATCGATATCAGAATATTTCCCCAGTAGAAATGATCTGAAATGATCTTTAACCGGAGGATTGTAATCGGCCTGTCTTGCGAGCCATGAAAAAACGCCGATTTCATTGCATATCTGCATCATAATAATGGGTCCACCGGCCGAAATCTCATGTTTGCTAATGAAAGGCATAACATGGTTGTACCACAATGTAACTTTATCGAGATATATTTGATTAAAAAGACTAACGCCGTCGCTGGGAAATATTTCACCCTTGCGGTTTCTCATTTTGACAATAGACGAATACTTATTCATGAACCAATCGGGTAGGCCGGCACCACGAAATTCAGCAAGGATAAAGGGTCCGGGTTTTACAATACATGTAAATCCAAGATCCTGACAACGTTTAAGCCATCCCTTTAGATCGCACTCTGGAACCGATTTCCCCTCAAAATCAAATACACCTTCCTCTGCTTCATGCCATGCCCATGGTACATAGGTACTTATGGTTGTCAGCCCTGCATCCTTAGCTGCCTGCAAATGGGTGTCCCAAAGTTCTCTTTTGATCCTGAAATAGTGGATTTCACCCGAGTTCAGAAAAACCTTTTTGTCGTTTTGATAAAAATTATCTCCTTTAATGCTAAATGTCATAATTACTTATTTGTTAATTTCTCTAAGTTTCTTTGTTTAATAAGCTCTTTTATCTCACGGCTCCGTGTCTCAGTAAGTGAATACCTAAGAATAAAGAAAATTGAGAATATGCTTAGTAAAAGTGGCAAACCTATTTCAACCACCCTCATCATCAAAAGAGTGTATGGAGATTGTTTTGTAAGCTGAATGATTTCTGTTTCAACCTTATTCAACTCCTTATCCATTATTTCCAATGGCATATCAGAATGTATTTCGGAAAGCCTTGTATCAACATTTTTACTGTTTTTTGTGAGCTCATTATAATGTTCTTTCGATTTTTGTGTTTTAAGGGATTTGCCTTCCAGATGGGATAAAAGCTCAAAGGAATTCATTTTTGCTTTTTCCAGCTTTGGCTCCAGAATCAGTGGAACAGCTTCAATTGCAAATGCTCTGGTCAATGAGTCATTTGTACTGGAGGAAAGTTTCAGATTCATTTGTTCCAGTTCAGAAAGGTTTGTCTTGGTCATAGAAATAACATCGCTGAATATTTTTTCCCGTTGATGCTTGTATTCAGCTTTATTCTGGTAGTCTTCTTCCTGTTTTTTAATGGATTCCTTTTCGAGAACCAGAAGATATTGTTTTGATTCGTCTATTGCTTTGTTAAGTTGGGATTTTGTGTTACTGGCTGAAACTCCATTTGCACTTATACCTTTATCCCCTTGCCAGTACTGGATTTCACTCCGCAGCTCTCTTACATTTCCCTGCAATCGATCTACTTTAGTTACCTGTGTTTCGTCGAACATGGTATAGACAATCAGGGCTCCTGCAATTAAACTGGCAAGGGCAGTTCCCATTTTTATAAACCACCAGAACACTGAATAGAAACTTCCTTCGGAGCGGTTGCCTGTCTTAAGTTCATCTTCATCGCAAATATCACCAACCATTGATGATCCCAGCGTGAAGAAGAAAAGCATTCCTGCAGAAAGTAGCATGGTTGGTATAATGATCAGATAAGGATAAGCGGGATTATAGCAAACGATTTTTGAAAGTTGAGCCAGACACATTAGTAATATTGAAATGGAAAGAGTTTTCCGTTTTCCAAGTTTCGGACTGATCCAGTTGAGGGGAAACACAGCAAGAACTCCAGTTACTGCCCATATTGTTCCGTTTATTCCAAGGAGTGTGGCACCTGCGACCTTGTCTCCTCCATAGATATAAAAAATAGGAATATACGAACCGAGCAGACTTACAAAATTAAAACCCATGGCCAGAGTGAATATTGTAAGGGTCAGCATGATGAAATTCTTGTTGCTGGCAGTATGTTTCATGTCGGTCCAGAAAGGAGTTTTTTCCTGACTTGCAACTTTAACAAATCCAGGTTCTTTTAATTTCAAGAACCACCAGAATGATAATGGAATCAGCACCACCGCAATCAGGATCGAGACGTACCGCATTCCATCGGCTTCGTTCCCGCCGGGACCTTTAAACACTTCCATGCTTGCCAGCGCAAATAACCAGGGAGTACTCATAGCAAAAAGATTACCTACAAAGCTTTTGGCACTGAATAGCCGGGTTCTTTCATGATAATCAGTTGTCATTTCCATGCCAAGTGCACCATGAGGGATCTCAAACAAGTTTACAGCGGTAAAAAATATCAGCAGAGAAACCAGAATATAGACAAGCTGAAAAGCCTGATAACCCGAATCTGTTGGGAACCAGCTATGAACCATATCACCCTTTGGAATCCACCAAATAACCACGAACGAAATTGCTACGGCAATTCCCCCTAATAAAAGAAAAGGGCGACGTCTTCCCCAGCGTGTGCGGGTGTTATCCGAGAAATGACCAATGATAGGATCCGATAAGGCATCCCAAAGTCGCGGAATAATTAGTATTGCTCCAAGCCAAAAAGCACTTAATCCCAGACTTATATTCCCCATGAGTCCAACCAGAATTCCTGCAACGTTGAAAAGCGCAATAGGTATTATCCCTCCGGCTCCATATGCTGCCAACTGTGTGAAGTTGATCTTTTCTTCTGTACCTTGATTCTGAGTTATCTTTGTATCTACTGCCATTGGTTTAGTTTATTGTGGGGTTTGGGTATCTGTGGGTACTCCTTAAGTTCAAAATTTTCAGGAAGATCAAGGGGGAAAAGCTTTTGAATTCCTCCAAATCCTGTTCCTTTTGTAAAGTCGTAATCAATTCGGATTGCATTGCCGGAAATTCCTTTTTCATTACTGAGGTTCATGATAACTCCATCAGACTGATTGAAACTCCATTCGTTTTTATTTTCGAAATCATCAAGAGTTAGGATCTGAGAATTAGCCGAAATGACTGTCAGAAGCATGATGATTACCGAAATTCCTGTCCTGAACATATTTTGCATTTTGCACTACTTTAAATATTCGTATCCAAGTACTGATAAACCTTTCTGAATAACAGGATCCTTCATAACATATTCCCAAACCATGCCTGTCCGGAAGTTTTCAATCATTATGAGCATTGGTCCCTGAGCAATACCTATATTATCGTTATTTACCCAATCCAGAGTGGGATTAAATGAGTCCAGATAGCCATATTTCCCCCAAATTTTGCTTCCGTATTTTGTGTTTAGTGATTTTATTGTTGGAAACACTATTTCAGGAGCAAATGGAAGAGATGATATGGAAGCGTAAGGAGCAATTGTACCGTCATCGAAGTAGTTATATTCAGGTCCGCTAGTACCACGACCGGCATACCCAATAAATTTTTTATCTCCATAGTTGTACTTTTCCCCAGGTCCATCGCACGCGGTTATTCCCCAGCAAAGTGAATCGTATCCTGTCCATCCATGAGGATTTTCCATGGCATACTCACGTTGAACATAGGTAGCCCGTTTTGAATTTTCGAAATAATCGATACCCTTTTCCTTCATGTATTTGTCGGCAAGTCCTCGGTAATCGATAAAGGCCTGTGAGAACTGATGGCCAAAAAGCGGAGGAAAGGGCACATGTGAAAGGTCGGGGTAGGGAGTAGTCCATTTATATGTTGAAAGCCAGGCGTCGTAGCTTTTTTCAGCGTTCTTCATTCCTGTTCCTGCGGCAAGAGTATAAAGGAATAAAGCTTCATTATATCCGCTCCATCCAAAATCCAGCTGGCCTTTTTCGGGTGACCATGCCATCGAGATGGTATTTGGATGTTTTGCTGTTGGGGGGAGAATAAACAGATCCCATTCCATTCTTCCCAGCAATTTGGCTACGAGTGTGCGGATCTGACTTTCGGTTTCGTTTTCTCGAATGTAATAGTTTCTGGCAAAGATGAACCCCATCATCAGAATTCCTGTATCAATGGTAGAGAGTTCGCACTTCCATTCGCGCGTTCCAGTGCTCATTCGTAGGAAATGATAATAGAAACCTTTGTATCCTGTGGCATTCGTATCGGCACTTTGAACAGAATTTGAAAAGAAGTTAAGGATTTTAAGCGTTATTTCTGCGGCTTCCTCACGGCTGATCCATTTCCTTTCTGCAGCAATTGCAAAAGAGGGGATACCAAATCCCGTTGATGCAATACTGGCAGGTGCCCATTTTGCCGCCCGGTCTTTCACGATTCCTGTGTTCGGGTTGTGTTCATTTAAGAAATACAGAAAGGTTTTGTGTTGAATAGAGTCGAGCATTGCAAACTCCTCGGGGGATGCAGCGTAATTGACTTTACCTGAAGATTTGTAAATTATTTTCTCAGGCTGTGTGCAACCTGAATTTCCGGCAAAAATAAAAAGGATAAGTGCTAAACCAATTATCAGTTGTTTTTTCATTTCTCTCTGCTTATAAATTCATTTTTTCACATGCTTTTTTAATACTGCATTTCGGCAATCAAAAAGGAAAACGGATTTTTAAACTCTAATTTTAGCCTTCTCAGTAACTGAATCCGAGAGTTGTAAGGCCTGACTGAACCTCTGTTGAGCTCATAAACAGATCCCATAACAAGCCAGTCCTGTAGTTCTCAATCATACAAATTTCTGGTCCTTGGTCAATGGCGAGAAATGATCCGGCCCACCAGTTGTTTGTTAAATCAAAAGCATCATAAAACCCATAATTGCCCCATAATTTATCGCCAACAGTATAGTAGAAAAATCTCATTGCGTCCATCGATTCCTTAGGAGTATATGCTATTGAGGAAAGAGCAGCAGTTGGCGCAATCACACCCCTGTCGTTTGATGGTTCGTTAGCAGCATATCCGTTTGGCACATCGCAGGCAGTGAGACCCCAACATTCGCTGCTATACCCCAGATAATTTTTGGGATTAGCCTTGCAATATTCAAAATTGATGCGGCTGTGTGCAACATTCTGATCCCAATAATTTGCAAACTCATCGGAAAGGTTGCGGGGATCAAGTCCAAGAAATGAGTAATGAGCCCAGAATAATGGTCCGCCTTTATCCCAACTCAATGGTTGTACAATTCCATAAAATGTTTTGCCATTTTTCATTGGGAATGCACCATTGCGAGCCCAACCGTTGGTGTAAACTACTTTAGGGATTCCGTAGGTTGGAGAGCTGGCAGCCATAACATACACAATCAGACACTCACTCCATCCACTTATTTGCATATTCATATCCCAGCCATAAGTTGGTGACCAGTGCCAATATAATACGTTTTGATCTCCGCGGCGGAACCAGCTCCACTCGACTTTTTCCCATAAACTAGTTATGGAGTTGCATAATTCCTGTTCCTGTGCAGAACCATTTTTAAAATATTCGCGAACAGTAACAAGTCCCTGCATGAGGTAAGCGGTTTCAACCAGATCGGCACCATTATCTTTAGGGCTGAAGGCGATAGCTTTACCTGCGCTGCCATTTAGCCAATGGGGAAATGCACCGTGAAATTTTTCGGTTTTGGAATCGTTTAGAAAACTAACGATTTTATCTAGGCGTTCATAACCTTCCTGGCGGGTAATGAAGCCACGTTCAATTCCAACTAAAATAGCCATTAGACCAAATCCACTTCCACCGGAAGTGACTACATCGCCGGAGCCGGACCTTTCCCTGGCAAGGCCACTAGTTGGGTGAGCATAGTCCCAGAAATACTTAAAAGTTTGTTTTTGTACAAGAGTGAGTAATTCCTCATCGGTTATCAGGGGAAATTTTGGGTTAGTATCTAAATTGGTTACAAAAGTGTAAGTGTAAGGGTCGATCAGATTTATTCCAAGATACTTACCATTAAGGATATACAACTTATAGTAGGTAGAGAATTTTAGTGTCGGGTTGACAGAGAGTATAAGCTGTTTTTTGTTAGAGGAAGGAATGATTGTATAATCAGAACCAATGTTGTTGCCGATATAGCATTTTTCAATATCATTTTGAGAAGTGGTTATTTCGGCTGAAAAATTGATTTCTATTATTACAGAATCGGGAGAAATATTAAATATTTTTCGGCTCCCCGGAATCAGATGGTCATTAATATATACTGATTCAATAACTGCATTTACAGGTTTTGGGTCGATTGGATCGTCCTTCTTGCATGAAAATAGTAGTATTGTAAGTATAATGAGAAACTGGAGGGAGAGTTTCATAAAATTTAAAATTAAAGGAGGATGGTTTTATTCACCCTCCCTTTCAGTAAGAAATTATTCTACCCATGTTACTTCAGCATCATATAAAGCTTTTACTTCAGTATCATTTAAAGCTTTATCATAAACGCGCAATTCATCAAGGTTGCCTAAGAACCAGCCCATCCATTCATCGGTGGCTGTGCCTTCAGATTTAGGACGCCATGCACCAATGTTGATAACATCAGCATTTGCAAAAGCTAAATCACCAAGAGCAACACCTTCATTTGAAAAACGGTTCTCAACGCCAGCATTTGTTACAATCTGCATACCATCTTTATAGATTTTATATTTGGAAGTAGTTGCATCATATTCAAACACAAGGTGCATCCATTTATCAATAAGGAGAGCACTGTTTGAATAAGAAATATACTGACCTGACCAGAGTGCTCCGTTTTTCAGGAAGAAAGCTTTAAGTTGAAGAGTGTCAGCTGTGGCAGTTAGACGTTGCGTAACAATTTTCAGGTTACCCCAGAACAGATCATCAGTTTTACCAATTTCGAAGATAGTTGGTTCAGGATCACCTGTTACGAGGGGTGATTTTAACCACATACCAATAGAGAAAGATTTTAAGGTTTTCAGTTTACTTGCTCCAGGAAGATCATAAAGTAAATGAGCAAGTACAGCTCCCTGATATGCCTTTCCGCGACGTCCGGCAACATAAGTAACACCAGTTGTAACTCTAGGTGTAATTGAAGCAATTGATTCAACACCTGATCCATCAAATGGGAAATAAGCAATCAGATTGGTAGTTGCAATTGTACTTGGATCGGTTTTTCCTGCATTTGGATCTGGATCTGGATCATCTTTACATGATGTAATTAAAAGACTGCTAAATAGCATTCCTACGAATAAGAATGAACTCAGAACTTTGAACGTTTTTTTCATAATAATTTAGATTTAGTAAGACATTAGATTTATATTTGATATCAATTGTATCCACTGTTTTGAATAAGGTTGGTATTCAGCTGACGTTGAGCTGAAGGAATTGGGTAAAGTTCATTTTTGCCGGCTGAGAAACCGTTGCTTCCAAGTACTGTTGCGGCCTGACCTGTGCGTACAAGGTCGAAGAATCGGTCTTCTTCCAAAGCTAATTCAGCACGTCTTTCATCCCATATTTCCTGCAAAGAAGGTGTACCTAGGTCAACTAGCCCTGCTCTTGAACGGACTTCATTAATTGCAGTTGATGCATCATATCCAGATGTCAGGCTAACAGAAGCTCCTCTTACAAGTGCCTCTGAAAACATGAGTAAAACATCAGAGTAACGAATGATGCGAATATTATGATCGAAGCCATATCCATTGAAGTTCCATTTATTGTATGTGCTTGGAGTGTATACCTTCCCATTATATACCGGATTAGTACAAATTGTCTTAATACTATCACCTTCGGGAGTAAGAGTGCCGCGGTATAAGAGTGTTGTGGCCGGGCGGATAGTTTCTCCCCTGAGAGTATAAAAATCAATCAGACTCTGACTTGGGGTGCAAAAGCCCCATCCCTGCATATTGGAGGGTGTGTTACCGCGTGGGCCCTGAACATAGGCGTATTCGATAAAGGTCTGATCACCCAGACTTTTTCCTAAGGTAGAACTCTGAATTTCAAACAATGATTCCTTGCTGTTTTCACCATCAACACTGAATACCTCACGAAAATCAGAGAGCAGACTGAATTTTCCGGATGCAATAATTTTATCGGTAAGTGCAGCAACTGAATCCCATTCGTTATTGTAGAAATGAACTTTAGCTTTTAGCGCCATTGCTGTGTATTTTGTTATCCTGCCATCCCATTCTGATGTATATCTATCGGGTAATACGGCAATTGCTTCACGTAGGTCTTTCTCAATAAAGGCATAAAGCTGACTAGTTGAGGCCTGGGTTTTACCAGCAAGTTGTTCAGAAGTTAAAATCGTATCAATAATTGGAACACTTCCATATGCACGGGTGAGATTAAAATAGGCATAGGCTCTAATCGCTTTGGCATCACCCTGGCACTGCATTGCGTAGAGTTTATCGGCAGCATTTAGCTGAGCAGCTTCGTAGAAAGGCATCTGATGAATGGCGTAATTCGCGGCACTAACTATATTATAGTAGCCAATCCATAGGTCATTAATCAGACCGTTAGAGGAAGTAAAGCTGAAATTATCCAGTTCCTTCATGGTAGGATTGTCGTCAACAGAGCTGCCTTTATCTGCATTGTCTGCAGCAATTTCGAACATTCCAATATAAGGGAAAACGTGGGCGCCATATGCGCGGAGTTCTGCATAAGCAGCACTAACGGGCTTAAAGGTGTTTTCTGCTTTTGTGTAATCAATTCCAGTAGTAGGAAGACTTCCCTCTATTCGTATATCAAGAAAATCCTCACAAGCAACAACCATAATACCGGTTAAAGCAACAAGAAGTAATTTGAAAGCTATATTTTTTATTTTGTGGCTCATAATTTTAATGTTAGAGTTTTAACTAGTAAGTCAGTTTTATTCCAATGGTGTAAATAGCCTGCATTGGATAAACTGAATTGTCTATTCCGCTTTCTATAGGTGAACCGCCAATCTCAGGGGTAAAGCCGTTATATGAGAATAAGGTGTAGGGTCTCTGTGCTGAAGCATAAACGCGTAAGTTCTTTATATATTTTATTTTATTGGCTGTATATCCAATCTGAACATTCTGAATACGGATATATGTGCCATCTTCAACAAAGAAATCATTTGACTGCTGAGTATAGGAATAATTATAAGCTTCAGCCGAAGGATATTTATCAGATTTATTGGTGGTGGTCCATCTGTTGTCATAAAAATCAACATCATAGTTTCCATCCGCAAAAATATCCCTGTTCATGCGCTTTGCATTTAGGATTTTGTTTCCGATCTGACCCTGCAATGAAAGACTAAAATCGAACTGTTTATAGTTTGTGCCAAAATCAATACCGGAAATCAGCCAGGGGGTTGCACTGCCCAGGTAAACCTTATCTTTTTCGTTAATAATCTTATCGTTGTTCTGGTCTTTGTATTTGAAAAATCCTTTGTCTTTAATTGCCTGTGAAACCGGGTCGCGGAGTGCTTCAATCTCACTAGCGTAAACGCCGTCGATTTCATATCCGTAGAACGCACCGATTGGATGTCCCACCTCTGTGCGTTTGGTGTAATTTCCACGAACGTAACCTGAAGGAATATATTCACGGCCTTCGAGACTTAAAACCTCGTTGTGTAGGGTGGTTGCATTAAATCCTATATGGTAAGACCAGGTATCAGTTATTTTTTTATCCCAGTTAAGGTTGAGTTCAACACCTGAATTTAATACATCACCATTGTTTGCGAGAAGGTCAGCTACACCGCCACCGGTGGCAATAGGAGCTCTGAATACTACATTGTGAGTTACCCTGCGGTAGTAATCCATCTCTCCGGATATCTTACCGTTCATTGTGGTGAAATCGAGTCCAAAGTCAAATTCGTCAACTACCTCCCATTTCAGGTAGTTCTGAACAACGGTCTGTGCTCCAACACCGTCAACAAGTTCGTCGCCGAAAACTCCTGAACTCCCGGCGCCTGATGATCCCAGAGTAAAGGCTGAATTTGCGGGGATATTATCGTTTCCAAGTAATCCCCAGCTACCCCGTAATTTAAGAAACTGAAAAGTTGTTGAACCTTCGAGGAAATCTTCTTTCGATAATACCCAAGCAGCTCCGAAAGATGGGAAATAGCCCCATTTTTCCTGATACTTTGAGCTTCCGTCGGCACGAAATGTAAAGGTTGCTAAGTATTTATCAGAATAATTGTATGTGCCTCGCGCAAAAAATGATGCGCCATGATATCTGTTACCTTCATCCCATGCATTACGATCTTTATACGATCCGGTAATAAGGTATTTAGATGCCTCATCAAAACCCGGAACAACCTGTGCGGAACCCGAAAGAGATAAGAATCTTTGTATTCGAATTGATTGTCCAATTAGTGCAGTAAAACTGTGATCCCCGATCTCCGAACGGTAGGTGAGAAGGTTATCGACGATTGTATTTGAAGAGTTACCAAATGTTTTTGAAAGCCCCGACTTGCGAACTCCCTGTGAACCCCCAACTGTAAATTCAGGAGTGTAAATACGTGAATTCCAGTTATTTAAATCCTGATTAAATGAAGCTTTGTAGGAAAGTTTGTTTTCAATCAGACTTATTTCCACAGTAGTATTTAACAGGAATTTATATCCCTTTTCGAAACTGTCGAAATAGTAAGCCGAAGCAACAGGGTTTCCATACTGGTTACCATATCCATAGGTCTGAGGGGCGCCGAATTTTACAGGATATGCAGCAGCATTTGTTTCATCGTAAACCGAATATACGGGAGGGTTAACGTATGCACTGAAAAAAGCCGTGCCGTCGTTTGGAATAAGTTTATTATAGTTTGAATAAACCGTATTGAAACCAACTTTTACCCTTTCGTTTATTTTCTGGTCTATGCGTGCACGTAGGTTGATTCTCTCATAATCATTTGCAGAGGCCATGATACCCTCCTGATAAAAGTAGTTAGCTCCAAAGGAGTATGAGGTTTTATTACTTGCTCCCGATACATCAAAATTATGGCTGTGGGTTAGTGCAGTACGAACCAGCTCCTTATACCAGTCTGTGCTGGCAGGATAATTTGCAGGATCCTTAGCTACAAAGCCTGCTAAATTGGCATTCGCTTCATTGTAAAGATCAATATATTGGTCTTTACTGGCCAATGGCATAATATTAACCGGAATCTGCATTCCAACATAACCATCGTACTTTATTACAGGAACTTCAGACATACCTTTCTTTGTAGTTACAAGGATTACTCCGTTGGCTGCACGTACTCCATAAATGGCAGATGAGGAGGCATCTTTAAGAATTGTCAGGCTCTCAATATCATTGGAGCTTAAGAACTCAATATTATCCACAAAAACTCCGTCAACAACATAAAGAGGTTTTGCGTAATCACCAATGGAGCCTACACCGCGGATTTTAACCGACGACTCACTACCAGGTTTACCAGAATTGATGATTTGCACACCGGCTACTTTTCCCTGAAGAGCCTGCATTGGATTGGAGGCAATCTGTTTGGCAAGATCATCACCTTTAACGGTTACTATCGGTGCAGTTAAATCTTTGACTTTAGCGGATCCATACCCAATTACCACAACTTCATTAAGTTGGGTAAGTTCATCATTAAGAATAATATCAACATTAGTCTGATTGGTGATGGTAACTTCCTGCGCTTCCATTCCTATCATAGAAAATGCCACAATGTCGTTTTCGTTTACGGAAAGTGAGAATTTTCCTTCAATGTTTGTGATGGTACCTGTAGAAGTTCCTTTAATTAATACAGTTACACCAGGTAATGGAGAGTTGGAAACATCGCTTACCCTCCCTGTGAGGGTAATTTGCTGTGCACTCACTAGAAATGAGGCGTTTAGCAGAATAATCAGAAATGAATAATAAAGGATGTTTTTCATAAGCAGTTTAGGTTATGCATGAAGATTAGTCAGAACAATTTTTTTTCATAACTGGATAAATGAGTAGTAGCAAATGCAATTTCCAACTTATTTAAATCAATGTAAAGCAAATTGATACACTTTTGCTTCTCACTTCAAAAAAGAAGTTAAATTGAACTACACTTATAATTCACAATTTAGTAACAAATTATAGGTAAAAAATTGTTATACAGTGAAATATGAAAATATATTTATTATATTTGAAATTGAAAAATATTTTTAATAGTGCGTTAAAAATCGGTTTTATATGCTCACGAACATGTTTTTTAGCTCTAATGAGGTTTAATTATTATTTAACATTCGGCGTACGCATGAAAATGCAATCAGCAATACTTCGAATTACCATTCTTTTATGTTTGGGCTCTTTTGGAATATCGCTACTTAATGCTCAGACATTATCTCAGTTTAGCGTTCGTAATTATAGTAAACAGAATTATAAGGCTGAAAACCAGAACTGGTCTATAACAGAGGATAATAAGGGCTATATCTATGCTGCCAATAATATCGGACTGCTTGAATTTGATGGAATTGATTGGAATTTTTTCCCTTCACCAAATGGTTCTGTAATCCGTTCGGTAGCTGTGGATAGGCAGAACCGGATATTTACAAGTGGATACAGAGAGCTGGGATATTGGGAAACAGATTCTCTTGGAATATTGAATTATCATTCGCTGAGTTCAAAAGCAACACCATTCTTCGACTCCAATGAGGAATTCTGGTCAACTCTCGTTCTTAGTAACACTATTTATTTTCACTCTTTTTCAGCAATTTTTATTTACGATAATTATTCTTTCAAGGTCATAAGGCCTGGAGGTATTATTAACTCAATCGGAAAATTTAATGATAAAATCGTTGCCCATATTTCAAAACTTGGGATTTATACTGTCGAAGACACGATGCTGGTTCCGTTCATAATAGTTCCCGAATTGCGTAATAGTGCAGTTAGGTTTATGCTCATGGCAGATAAAGAGAGCTTTCTTATAGGGACAGCCTCTGATGGAATATACTTGTATAAGAACGGAAAGATTAGTCCTTATCTGGAAAAATGGAAGCCATATTTTGTAAAAAATGGAATTAACAGGGGAGAAATTACAGGCGACGGCAATATCATAATTGGCACTATTCTCGATGGAATATCGGTATTTAACCCAGAAGGTGATTTGCTTTCTCATATCAATAATGAAAATGGTCTTCAGAATAATACCATTTTGGGGATTCATAATGATAAAAGCGATAATATCTGGTTGTCGCTCGATAGAGGAATAGATTTCGTTTCTTATAAGTCGGATCCATCCTATGAAGTTATTACAACCAATGATGTTGGTGCCGTGTATTCTGCAGCTCTTTTTAAGGGGAATCTTTATCTGGGAACAAATCAGGGAGTATTCTTCAGGAAAATGGACGATAAACGCATTGATTTTACTTTTCTGGAAGGAACTCAGGGGCAGACGTGGAACTGCAGTGTATATGACGGACAATTGTTTATAGGTCATAACAACGGGACATTTCTGGTAAGAGATAATGTTGCTGAAAAGATATCAGTAATTGGCGGTGGGTTCAGCATGATTCCCAATTCAAAAGACAATGCTAGCCTTATTCAAAGCACCTATTCGGATATAGCATTTTATGAGAAGGTTAACGGGGAGTGGAAATACAGACATCCCCTGAAAGGCTTTAATAACCTAATACGCTATATAGAAATTGATCATCTTAATAACCTCTGGGCAAGTCATATGAGGAGAGGAGTTTTTTGTATTAAACTTAACGACAACCAGGATTCGCTTGGTTCCATTCGTTATTACAGTACTGAAACATTCGGAAAGGATCACGATATACAGGTTTTTCAGGTGGAGAACAGAGTTGTCTTCACTACAGGAACTTTAATTTATACCTATGATGACATCAACGATACAATCATTCCTTATCAACAATTGAATAAGTTTGCAGGCGATTTTGCTTCCTCACATCGGATTGTTGCAGGTCCGGATCATCGATACTGGTTTTTGAGTAAAAACGGAATCGGCCTGTTCCGCATTGAAAATAACAAATTTGAATTGATCCGCAGGTATCCTATCGGACTATTTAAAGATCATTTGATTATAGGGTATGAGAATATTATCCCTCTCTCAGAAACATCTGGATTGCTTTGTTTAGATAACGGTTATGCAATACTTAAATCGGATGAACCTGATCTTTCAAGACTAATAGTGGATAAGAAAATGATCGTGAGATCAATTGAAATCAGCGATGCGAGCGGTAAAACTGAAAAAATTGATATTAAGAAAAGGGAAATCGCTATTCCAAATGATAAGAACAGTCTGCTTATAAAATACTCTTTCCCCATGTATTCCAATGAAACTGTTATGTTTCAGTCTTTTATTGAGGGAATTGACACAGGTTGGTCGGAACCAATTCTAAAACCTGAATTCAAATTTGAACGACTTCCTTCCGGAAAATACAATATTTATGTAAAGGCATCTAATAACTGGCTTGAAACGAGTCAGATAGACCAGATAAGCATTTCTGTTTCTCCTCCCTGGTACCTGAATGGCTTTAGCTTTATTTTTTACATCCTTGTTGTGCTTGGAACAATTATCTTTTCGCGTCGGGCTCTCATTAAACGATACAGATTAAGAGAGCAGAAAATCAGAGAGACTAAGGAAAGAGAACTGATCAGACTTAGAAACGAAAAGCTTAATTCCGAACTTTCCTATAAAAGTCAGGAATTAGCTAATTCCACTATGTCGATTATTAAAAAAAATGAGTTCCTTCTTGAAATAAAAGAGATTATTAAAGCTCAGAGGGAGGAATTGGGCATGCGTTATCCTGAAAAATACTACCAGAAACTTATTAGGAAAATCGATACAAATATTTCCAGCATGGATGACTGGAAACTTTTTGAAACTCACTTTGAAAGAGCTCATGAAAAGTTTCTTCTCAAGCTGATGAATAATTACCCTACACTTTCACCGGGGGATCTTCGGTTATGCGCCTATTTAAGGATGAATCTCTCTTCCAAAGAAATTGCTCCATTGCTGAAGATATCTGTCCGGGGAGTTGAAAACCACCGGTATAAACTTCGAAAAAAGCTCAGTCTCAAACCCGATGAAAACCTGATCGATTTTATTCTGGGGCTTTGATTTTTGAATTCTGTTTTTTATAGGAATTGAACACTTTTTTTATCCCATTGGTGTGAAGTCTCTAAATTTGTGAAAAACAGGTATTTAAACTTAAATATCTAAACGAAAACGATGGGTACTTCTTATTTTGATGTACCAAATTTATTCTATTATATATTTTAAAATGATATAGGGCAATGTGGTCAATTAATCCCCGAAAGGGGTAAATTTCAATAACCGGGGGTGAAAACCCACTGCATAAATACACGCGGAATTTCAGCCACGAAAGTGGTTGAACTGTTTACAGGAAATACCGTTCATCAATTTTTATTTCATGTTCTTGCAAAAGTCTTCGGTATTCTTCAACTGTTTCTTTTTTATGGTATTCCTGTGACAGTATAGATTTACCATCCTTAATCCGGAAGATTATGTGATATGAAATTTGCGGATAGCTAGACCTTTAAAAATCAATTTTGTTCGAATGAAATCCAAAATAAAAAATAAATCATTAGTTTGATAGCACATCAAAATAAGGATTTTCCAAAACGAATTAATCCAAAATTCATAAGAAATCTTGCAAATCAAAAAAAACTTCTTTCCTTTGCTTCCAGATTGAAACAAAATGAAACAATTAATTAACAATTGGTGGTGGCAGAATTTAATCCTCCTGAACGGGAAGTGAGCCAGCATTGATTTGTATAAAACTATATCAAAGGCCTGTCGAACTCTCGACAGGCCTTTTTTGTTTATACAATTAATGAAAAAATTAAACAGAGCCCTAAAGACAACATTTATCCTTAAACAATGAAGCATACTAAAATCTATTCAAGTCTTCGTACATTGCCTGCCGGGCTTGCAGATATCATAACTCCGGTTACTATTTATCTGAAAGTTCGCGACCAGTATCCCAATGCAATTCTGCTCGAGAGCTCCGATTATCATGGTAACTCAAACAGCATGAGTTATATCTGTTTCGATCAGCTTTCGGTCTTTAAGCTCGAAAACAATGAGATTTCTATTTCGTTCTGCGATGGTGAGAAAAGTAATATCCCGGTAAAGAATATTCTTACCGTTCCGGATACTTTGCAGTCCTTTATCGCATCGTTTGTAATCGTTAAACAGAACGACCTCAGCGGGATGCCTGTTAACGGACTGTTTGGTTACACTTCATATGATGCCGTAACCACTTTTGAAACACTTTCATTTAAAAATTCCATTGACGAAAAGTGCCGCGTCCCTGAAATGCAATACGGACTCTACCGTTTTGTTCTTGGGATCAATCATTTTACCAATCGCATTCATCTTCTTGAATGTTTTCCAGAGGGAGAAAAAAGTCGTGTTAATGAAGTCACAAGCCTGCTTTCTAATCGTAATTTTGGTACGTTTCATTTTGAAGCGGGTTTCGAGGAAATATCGAATATGAGCGATGCACAGTTTATGGAGATCGTTGCTAAGGGTAAGAAACACTGCTTTCTGGGAGATGTTTTCCAGATGGTGCTTTCGCGTCAGTTCTCCCAAGAGTTTAAAGGTGATGAGTTCAATGTTTACAGGGCGCTTCGGAATATTAATCCTTCGCCGTATCTCTTTTATTTCGATTTCGGGGGATTTAAACTCTTCGGCTCATCACCGGAAGCTCAGTTGGTTATTGAGAAAGGTGTTGCCCGAATAAACCCGATTGCCGGGACTTTTAAAAGAACTGGGAATGACGAAGAAGACCGTCAGCTGGCAATAGACCTTACCAACGATCAAAAAGAAAACGCTGAACATGTTATGCTTGTTGATCTTGCGCGAAACGACCTCAGCAGAAACTCTTCCAATGTAATGGTAAAAACCTACCGGGAAGTGCAGTTTTATTCGCATGTGATTCATCTGGTTTCGGAAGTAACAGGAGTGATGAATCCCGGATTTAACCCGGTAAAAGTATTTGCCGATTCTTTCCCGGCGGGAACGCTTTCCGGAGCACCGAAGTTCAGGGCAATGGAACTCATCGATGAGTATGAGAATCGTAACCGCGGATTTTATGGTGGAGCTATCGGATATCTTGGTTTCAACGGGGATGTGAATCATGCGATCATGATTCGGTCGTTCCTGAGCAAGAATAACACTTTGTATTATCAGGCAGGAGCGGGAATCACGGCTGCTTCAGTTGAGGAAAATGAGTTGAAAGAAGTAAATAATAAACTTGGGGCATTGAAGATGGCGATTGAGATTGCGAGAGAAATATAGACTTAAAATTTAATAAAAAATACAAAAAATGAAAATTCTCATTCTGGACAATTACGATTCATTCACCTACAACCTGGTTCATATTCTTAAGGAGCTTAGCTCAGGTGAGGTAGAGGTTTTTCGTAATGATGAAATATCCCTTGAAAAAGTAGCAGAATACGATAAGATCGTTATCTCACCCGGACCCGGAGTACCCGATTCTGCTGGGATAACAAAGGATCTTATCAGGAAATATGCTCCCACGAAAAGTATTCTTGGAGTATGCCTTGGATGTCAGGCTATTGCTGAAGTATATGGAGGAAGTCTGAATAACCTCGATCAGGTTTACCACGGGGTTGCAACTTACATGAAGGTTACCGATGAAAGCGAAATACTATTTAGAGAGATACCATCTGAATTCACCGCCGGACGCTACCATTCATGGGTTGTTAATGGTTTCGATTTGCCCAAAGTGCTTAAAGTTACCTGTATCGATGAGGATAATATGATCATGGGTCTAAGTCATGTGAAGTATAATCTCAAGGGAGTGCAGTTTCATCCGGAATCGGTGCTGACGCGTTACGGGAAGAAGATGCTTGAAAATTGGCTCATTTATTAATTTTTTAGAATACCAGTTGTTGTTATAATTGAATTAAAACTGAACTATGAAAGATATTCTCAAAAGGTTAACTTCTTATCAGCATTTAAGTTCTGAGGAGGCAAAAGAAACTCTTATTAAAATTACAAAAGGAGTTTATAACCAGTCTGAAATAGCTGCTTTTCTTACAGTTTTCATGATGCGGATGATTACCGTTAATGAATTGGCGGGTTTCAGGGATGCCTTGCTTGAACTTTGTCTGGTTACAGATCTTTCAGAATTTGACACCATCGATCTGTGCGGAACAGGGGGGGATGGGAAAAACACATTTAATATTTCCACTCTTTCCTCGCTTGTGGTTGCAGGTAGTGGTCGCAAAGTAGCCAAACACGGGAATTACGGTGTGTCGTCGGCCTGTGGATCGAGCAATATAATGGAGCACTTTGGATATAAGTTTACAAACGATAGGGACACATTGCGTTCTCAGCTCGATAAAGCTAATATCTGCTTCCTACATGCACCGCTGTTTCATCCGGCCATGAAAAGTGTAGGACCTATTCGACGTGATCTGGGTGTAAAAACATTTTTCAATATGCTTGGCCCCATGGTGAATCCATCCTTTCCGAAAAATCAGATTATTGGGGTATTTAGCCTGGAAACGGCCCGACTTTACAATTACATCTATCAGCAAACCAACAGGAATTATTCTATAATTTATTCCTTAGATGGGTACGATGAAATTTCACTAACCGGAGATTTTAAAGTAATTTCGAATGGCGAAGAGCAACTTTTCTCCCCTGCACAGATTGGAATGCCGGCACTTACTCCTTCAGAACTTTTCGGAGGTGACACGGTTGAAGAAGCTGCAGGAATATTTACCCGTATTCTCAAAGGAGAAGGAACTGAGGCTCAGAATGAGGCCGTAATTGTTAACTCCGGATTTGCTATACGACGCATATCCCCCGAGAAAACACTGGAGGAATGTTTTGAAATTGCAAAATCCTCTCTGTTTGGCGGGAAAGCGTCAGAAACATTGAAAAAAATTGTGTCATGAACATACTTGATACCATTATTGCACATAAAAGAATCGAGGTAAACATCCGCAAGAAATTTTTCTCGGTTGCTTCACTCGAATCTTCTAGATTCTTTAAAGAGGTAAAGCCATCTTTTCGCGAAGCACTTGCAAAGAAAGGTCCATCGATTATTGGTGAGTTTAAGAGAAGGTCTCCCTCCAAGGGGATTATTAACAGCCTCGTTGAAATAGATGATGTTGCTAAAGGATATGAATTAGCTGGTGCAAGCGCTATGTCAATTCTTACTGATCTTGAATTTTTCGGGGGAGATGAACTGGATTTTCAGAAGGTGGCAGAATATGCTAAAATACCTCTTTTAAGGAAAGATTTTATTATTGATGAGTTCCAGATTATCGAATCAAAATCAATTGGTGCAAGTGCAATTTTGCTGATTGCCGCCGTACTTACTAAGAAAGAAATTCATAAATTTACCAATCTGGCTGACTCATTGGGGCTTGATATTCTCTGCGAAATTCATGATCCCTCTGAACTTGAGAAATTGAATTCAAAAAATACTATTTTGGGGATTAATAACAGGAATCTGAAAACGTTTTCAATCGATATCGGTCATAGTCAGGAACTAATACGGCAGTTGCCTGCTGATTGTCTGAAAGTTGCCGAAAGCGGATTGAGCAGTTATGAAGAGGTAAAGCTTTTGTTTGAGACGGGTTTTGATGCATTTCTGATTGGGGAAAACTTCATGCGTACACCTGATCCCGGGCGAGCAGCAGAAAAATTTATAAAGGGATTAATGCAGGAGATACGATGAGCAGACTTAAAATTAAAGTTTGTGGCATGCGGCACATTGAAAACATTGCCCGGATATCAGAACTGAAGCCTGATTTAATGGGATTTGTCTTTTATCCTGCTTCTGATCGGTATGCCGGTGAAGTTGCAGCAGAAGAATTGCAAAAGGGAATACCCCACGGTATAATAAAAACAGGGGTATTTGTTGACGAAGATCTTTACAGCGTTAAAGCGATTGTCATGAGGTACGGTCTAAAGGCAGTGCAATTGCATGGAAACGAATCCCCTGAAATGTGTAGTCAATTGATGTCGATAGGAATAAAAGTAATTAAAGCCTTCAAAATCAATGAAAATGTGGATTTTTCCAGAATGATGGCTTATGTGAATTGCTGCCATTGGTTTTTATTTGATACGGATACAAAAACGCACGGTGGGAGCGGCGAACATTTTAATTGGAACATTCTGGACAAATATGAACTCGGACATCCATTTTTTCTGAGTGGAGGAATCGGATCTGCTGATGCTGAACGCATTCTGGAATTAGCCCATCCGGCACTTATTGGTGTGGATATTAACAGCCGGTTTGAGACTATGCCGGGTATGAAGGATGTTGAAAGAGTGAAAAGGTTTATTAATAAAATTAGAGGAATCAAACACGAATAGGTTTGGTGCTTATCCATGGTAAAAGAGAAGCTCCCAGCTAAAACATATAACATGAAACATACATTTATTTCTAACGAAAAGGGTTATTACGGCGATTTCGGGGGAGCATTTATTCCCGAAATGCTCAGAGAAAATGTTGAAGCCCTTCGAAAAGCCTATTTCGGAATTATCGAGTCGGAAGCTTTTAAAAAGGAATTTCGTTCGTTACTTACCAACTATGCCGGCCGGCCTTCCCCTTTGTTTTTCGCAAAGCGGCTGAGTGAAAAATATTGTGCAAAGATTTATCTTAAGAGAGAAGACCTTAATCATACCGGCTCGCATAAGATCAATAATACACTCGGACAAATACTTCTTGCCCGACACATGGGAAAACGCCGCATCATCGCTGAAACCGGAGCCGGTCAGCATGGAGTGGCTACTGCAACTGTGTGTGCATTAATGAATATGGAATGTGTTGTTTACATGGGAGAAACGGATATTGAACGGCAGGAGCCCAATGTAAAAAGAATGGAAATGCTTGGAGCCAAAGTAATTCCTGCGGTAAGTGGGAACAAAACTCTTAAAGACGCAACAAATGAGGCCTTGCGCGATTGGATTTGTAATCCGGAGGATACTTTTTATATCATTGGCTCTGTCGTGGGTCCTCATCCTTATCCAGATCTTGTTGCCCGGTTTCAGTCGGTAATCAGCGAAGAAATGCTGGTGCAGATGATGGAAGCAGAAGGTATAGAAGATCCGGAATATATTATTGCCTGTGTTGGTGGCGGCAGTAATGCAGCTGGAATTTTTTATCATTATCTGGATCGCAAGCATGTTAAGTTAATTGGCGTTGAAGCATCAGGAAAGGGAGTAGATACGGGACTTACAGCCGCCACGATTGCTGTTGGCGAACCAGGAATTATTCACGGTAGCATGACGATGCTTATGCAAACCGCTGATGGACAAATAACTGAGCCTTATTCAATTTCGGCGGGACTCGATTACCCCGGAATCGGTCCCTTGCATGCATGGCTGGCTAGTACTGGTCGTGCCACTTATATGAATGCAAATGACAAAGAAGCGTTGTTTGCTGCTTATGAACTTACTCGTTTGGAGGGAATCATCCCTGCTCTCGAATCGGCGCATGCACTTGCTGTTCTTGGAAAACTGAAGCTGAAAACAACTGACAGAGTTGTTGTAAATGTTTCAGGGAGAGGAGATAAGGATATGCAGGCGTATATTAATGCCAGGGGGCTTTTTTTGTGAGGGTAAAAGAGAGTAGAAGTGAAAGAGTGATATGTTTTTATTCTAAATGCTAAATTCAAATTTCCAATGAACCGCATAAACCAGCTTTTCAATACCAAAAAGAAAGATATCTTATCTGTTTATTTTACAGCAGGTTATCCCTCATTGAATGATACTTTCCGTACCATCACTGAACTGGAGAAAAGGGGGGTGGATATGATTGAAATAGGAATTCCATTCTCGGATCCAATTGCCGATGGCCCTGTGATTCAGAAGAGTGGTACAAAAGCACTACTGAATGGAATGACTCTTAATCTGCTTTTTGAACAGCTTAAGGAAATAAGGGAATATTCTCAGGTACCTCTGATTTTAATGGGCTACATTAATCCGATCATGAGAATGGGAATTGAGAAATTTTTGGAAAATGCTTCCCGCAATGGAATTGATGGTGTAATTATTCCTGACCTTCCTCCGGAAGAATTCAATGAGAAATACAAAGATCTTTTCGAACAGGCAGGTATCATCAATAATTTTCTGATTACGCCACAATCCCCCGAAGAAAGGCTTAAACAAATTGATGGCTGGTCAAAGGGATTTCTGTATATGGTTTCTTCAGCATCTACAACCGGTAGCCGTGAATCGTTTGATGAAATCCAGCTAGAATATTTTAAACGTGTGGATGAAATGAAACTAGCCACTCCAAGACTTATTGGATTTGGCATTTCAAACAAGACTACGTTCGATCAGGCTTGCAGGTTTGCTAATGGGGCGATTATTGGAAGTGCATTTATCGATGCTTTGGGAGCTAATGGCAGTCTGGCGCAGAAAGTTACCGGTTTTCTTGAGACTATTCGTTAAATTATTGTGTTATGGTAATCCAATCAATATTATACTTCAGTTTCCCGCTGCTATTGGAAGAGAGATTGTAAAAGTACTACCTTCACCCATTTTGCTTTCAATGTCGATTTTCCCTTTGAGTTTATCAACTATCTGCTTTGTAATAAACAGTCCCAATCCGGTTGAGGATTCATTATTAGTAGGCTGAGCGCTTAACCTTTGAAATTTCCCAAATATTTTCTCAAGATCTTTTTTGGTGAATCCTGGTCCCTGATCTTTAACAATAAATACGAAATATTCATCCTTTTTCGATAAGCTTACAATAATTTCCTTCCCAGTGCCGGAATATTTGATTGCATTTGATATGAGATTTTCAAAAACCTCTTTCAAACGAATCTTGTCGGAAAAGGCTTTGTAAGCATTGGGTTCATAGTTAAAGATGAGAGTCTGACTTTTCTTTTTAGTCATGTGATCAAAATTGCGAACGATGGTAGTCAGCAATTCATTCATATCGAAACATGTCATAATAAGATCGAATTCAACAGAATTATTTATTGCTGAAATCAGGAAGTTATTCACCATATCTTCCATTTGGCCTGCTGTTTTGTTTATGTGGCCGGCATATTCCTTCAATTTAACTACATCATCCAATTCAGAAATTAAGCTCGAGAATCCAAGGATTACACCAATAGGGTTGCGCAAATCGTGGGCAACTATTGCTAAAACTTCCTGCTTAAAGTCGTTCGCTTTTTGCAGTAAACTATTCATTAATTGTTGAATGGTATTCTGGGCAAGGATCAAATTATAAAAATCGAGTATTCTATACTCATTATTATCAAACTGAACTACGAGTGGTTCAAATATTTCACTTTCTTTTCTTTGCAATGCAATGTTAACGGCAGATATTACGGAGGTGGAGGAGGGTAAAATCAGATATTTATTCTTATAGTTAGCGGCAAAGAAAAAATCAACAGTTCTTTTCGAAAACAAATCATACATAAATTGTTTGCTCATGATCTCGAAAAAATGCATTCTAGAAAGGAATCCAAAGAATTTCTTTTCCTGCATTACAATAATCCCCGGAATACCTGCATCTTTTTCAAATATACTGTAAACCTTTGTAAGATTATCAGATGTATCTAAGCTGGCATCTATTAACACAAGGTCACCTATGACACTATTGATATTTAAACGATTCTCCAAAGTCAAATGAAATTAAGTAATTACATTTAGCAACAAATCCACTTTCCTTAAAAAATCCGTTTTATTAATAGGTTTTAGTAAATAGTCGTCGCAACCGGCTTCAAAGGCTAATTCTATTTCTTCCAAAAGGGCACAGGCGGTTTGTGCAATTATTGGCAGTTCGGGGCATCTGCTTTTAATGATCTTTGTTGCTTCATAACCATTAGTATTTGGCATTTTTAAGTCCATAAGTACAATATCAACAGGTTCATTTAATGACTTATAAATTGCTTCATCACCATCTTTTGCCCATAATACATTGAAACCGACAGATGAGAGCAAAGCTTTCAAATATATATAATTCATTTCTATATCATCCACTACCAGGCAGGTTTTTGAGTTGTAATTGAAAGAAGTTATCGCCTTGCTTTCGGATTGTATTATAGAATTCACAGCATTAAGCGGAATCTTAAAACTAAATCTGCTGCCTTCTCCGGGTTTGGAATC
>Ga0105047_10002139_pt1 | contig 35364 bp, 32 predicted proteins | sample MAT04_FD_78384 | JGI IMG/M metagenome (GOLD analysis project Ga0105047, IMG submission 78384) | Freshwater microbial communities from Lake Fryxell liftoff mats and glacier meltwater in Antarctica - MAT-04 (megahit assembly) | ecosystem: Environmental > Aquatic > Freshwater > Ice > Liftoff... | reverse complement strand
GCGATGCCCGCATCAGATCGTCATGACGACCCGTCATGGCGCAGGTGACCGCGTGGATGGACATGCGATCCACGACGCGAGACACTCGGCCTGCGACCGGGCACGACTCAGTGCGTGAGCGCCTCGACAGCAGCGGTCTCCGCGGTGACAGCGGTCTCCGCGGTGACAGCGGTTTCCGCGGTGACAGCGGTCCAGCTACCGCCAGAGAACGTCGGGACGAAGCGGTATCCCTGGCCAGGGATGGTCGCGATGAAGCGCGGACGCCGGTAGTTGTCGTGCAGCTTGACCCGGAGGCTGCGGACATGTCGGTCCACGACATTGCTCTCCGCCACGAAGTCCACACCCCACACGGAATCGAGGATCTCCTCGCGGGAGACGATCCGGCCCGAGCGGCTGGCGAGCACATACAGCAGGCTCTGTTCGATACCGCTCAGGTGAACCACCGTTGTGCCGGCCCTGATCTCCCGATTCAGGATGTCGATCTCCATCTCACCCAACCTGATGGTGGGGATCAGCGGTCGCTCGGTCCGGGTCGACCGACGGGTGATGACCAGCACCCGGGCCAGCAACTCCTCGGGTGAGAACGGCATGGTCAGGATGTCGTCGGCGCCCAGGTCGAAGGCCCGCAGCTTGGTGCGAAGGTCGCCGCGCCGGGTCAGGCCCAGGACCGGCGTCAGGGTGCGCGCCAACACGTCGGACTTGCCGATGCGCTGCAGGAAGGCACCGCTGTCGTCGTGGTCCATATCCACGACGCTGATGTGCGGACCCCACTCGTCGAGGAGGGTCTGCGCCTCGACCATGCTGCGCGCAGCACGCACCTCGAACAGCCCGTGGTTCAACGTCAGCCGGATGAGGTCCACAACGAGCTGTTGCTCATGGAGCACTAGTGCCCGCAAGGGCTCCGCTGGCCTCGGAAGTTGCGTCATCGCGCGACCCACCGTATCGCCTGAACTGACACGGGGCGGCCTGGGTTGACGCACATCCGTGACCGCGTGAGTATCGTAGCGGGCGGCCCGCATTGCAAGTCCCCAGACTGTCTTGTCGTCGCCATGAAGCACCACACCGCTCGAGCAGGACGTTCTCGCACTGTTCTGCGTCCCGATGTCAAGATTCCGGTATCGGTCAGGCGCTCGCTCCGATGGCTAGGCGCCGCCCGTCCAGGAGCGCCACGTCAGCCCGGTCGATCAAGGCGTCGAGCGTCTCGTCACCATCCCAGGCGGCGAGGCCGAACGACACCGTCGTCGGCGCCTCGTCCGCCACAGCCCGTTGGATGTCCAGGAGGCGCGAGCGCGCATGGGCGAGTGTCGCGCCACCGATGGCAGCCACGAACTCATCGCCGCCCCATCGCACGACGGGGTCGTACGATCGCAGATGGCGCTGGAGGATGTCCGCGACGGTCCGCAGCGTCGCGTCTCCATCGCCATGACCGCCGCGGTCATTGACGCCCTTCATGTCGTCGACATCCAGGAACGCGAGCACAAATCCGTCGGTACCCCGCTTCGCGCGATCCAAGGCGTGCGTGAGCGCGACCTTGCCCATCGTTCGACGATAGACCCCCGTCAGGTCGTCGTGGTGTGCGGCGAGAAGCTCTGCAAGCAGCGCGGCGCGCTCAAGTGAGGCCTCCTCTCGGTCGAAGGCGGCACGAGCCCGGTCCTCGGCGGCACGAGCTCGTTCCTCGGCAGCTCGCGCCCGGTCCGCACGCTGCAACGCAATCAGTGCGTCGCAATCGTGCACCTGATGCGATGCGGTGTATGGAACGGCGACGATGGCGCGTTCGAGTCGATCGGTCATCGTATCCATCTGCGTTGCTGCAGCGTCGCGGTCCATGGCGATGGTGTCGCGTTCGCTGCTGATGGCATCCCGTTCGCCCGCGTCGGCAGACCTGCTGACTCGGCTCTCGGCCCGTGTCGTCGCGCTCGCTCGGCGGATGGACGTGGCGGCGGCGCGGTCGCGCGCGCGGGTGGTCTGCTGCCCATCATCTCGAAAGACGGACTCGGGTTCCGGGTTCCGGGGACCCTCGAGCTCTGCGGCACGCTGGTCGTTGTCCGCTGCGTGCTGGTCGGCGTTCGCCCGCGCCTGGTCTCGGTCGGATAAGCTCCGGTCCCGATCAGAGAGTTGCTGATCATCGACGGACAGCGCCTGTTGTGACGCGGCCTCCAGCAGCCGCTGCTCGGATGACATCGCTCGCATGTCTCCAGCTCCTTCGACACGCGGTCGCCCTGGGTGGCCACCGACGTTCCTGCGGACTGTGTGGTCAGCGGCCTCGATCGTCATGACGGCCCGTCATCCCAGTCCTTGGATGACGACGGACCCTTATCGCTCGTATCGACCTGCATCGGGTGCTGCGCCCGCATACCCGCCACCGACATCGTTGTTGCGTGTACCGAGGTCGATGGCGGGAGAGCTGGCACGAAGACGGAAGTCCACACCGGAGCGATCCATGAAGTCGGGCGAGCTGTCCTTGCCGTGTGATTCGTATCCAGTAGCAGAACGGAATGCGGTGATGCTGGCGGTCCGGCCACCCGACGGCCACGTTGCGATGTCGCCGGTGGTCCACACCAGGTTGTGATCGATGACGACCGAGTTGGGCAGGTTGGTCACGATGCCATACACCTTGCCGCCCGAGCCCGAGTGGTCGATGACGTTGTTGATGATCCGGAGCCCGTCCGTCTTGCCGCTGTAGGTGGCGGAGTCCGACCCGATCGCGAAGGCCCAGCCGAGATCGACGAATGTGTTCTGGGCGATGAGCATATCGGTCGCGCAGCGCAGGAACATGCCCCAGGCCCTGCCTGCAGAGACGGCGCCATAGGCGACATTGCGAACGAAGGAGTTCCCTGCGCAGGCGAGGCCGGAGTCGGTGCCGGTCTCCATGACGTTCTCGTTGTCCCACATCCGGTTATCGGAGAAGGTGACGTTGGAGGCCCCATAGATGGAGAACGCGCCCCCATCCCAGCCGTAGTCGTGGCTGAGGGCTCGATTCGACCACAGTCGATTGCCGCTGACCGTGATGCGCCCCGTGGTCTTGTGGAATGCGATGCCATCGCCGCCGGCATCGTCGTTGCCGGGGGACGTCGTGTTCCGGATCATCCGGTCGGTGTCGTGGATATCGTTGTCCAGGATCCGGGTCCCAGCGCCGGCATGCGAGACATAGATCCCCGCGGCGTTGTGACTGATGTCATTGCCCTGGACGGTGATGTTGGTCGAGCTCACGGGATAGACGCCGAAGCTCTGGTTGCGGGTGATGACGTTGTCGATGATCTTGATCCGCTCGGACCCGGGGTCGGTCTGGACACCAGCACCATTGAAGACGCCGCCCGCCGCGTCCCGGATGATGAATCCCTGGATGCGCACGTCGTGGACGCCCTGGAATCGCACCACCACGGGGCGGTTGCCGATGTCGCCGTCGATGACGGGCCGATCATCGCCCGGCCAGGCCATGAACCGGGTGGGGTCCCCCACCAGCCCGGAGCGGACCATGGTGAACCCTGCATATGTCCCCTGGCGGACCCACACGGTGCCACCTGCCGGCACGCTGTTGGCTGCCTTCTGCAGCGTCTGCCACGGATGATGCCTGGATCCGGAGGCGCTGTTGGAGCCGCCGGGGCTCACGACGCGGTCGGATTCATTCATGGTCACCGCGGATGTCACGGCAGGGAACGATCCGAGGAGCACGCCCGGGAACGTGAGAGCGATGAGGATCAGGACACGGGGCAGCAAGGATCTCGTGGGCATGGGTCGACCTGTGGCGGCTGGGAGGGGTGGTGGACCTGGCCCACACCCACTCCGATGTGGGACCGGTCGGACCACAAAGGCCCTCCGCGCCGGGTGCTACCCCGACCCGAGCGACGCTGGCGGGCTTCAGGTCGTGCCGGTGGCGCGGCGCGAGATGCATTTGGTGTGGCCCACTGCGTCTGGGTCGCAGGTCGGTGCGGGCGACCCCGCAGGACCTTTGCCTGGCGGACCGCGGTGGTCCACCTGCGTGCAGACACCACCCTCTGCCACTGGAGTGCCCTGTACTACCGGCCGTCTGGACCCCGGGTGTCGGGCATCCGTTCGGCCGCGCTCGCGGCGAGGTCATCGAGCGAACCTGCCTGCTCGATGAACCAGAGCAGCGCGTCCCGGTCGTTGTGCACCAAGTCGGCGATCCGCGACCCTTTCGGGTAGAAACCGCCCTCCCGCTCGGTCTTCGGCGCCAGCTCCATGGTCAGCGACGGGATGCCGTGCACTCCCAGGGCCCAGTCGGGGAACGAGCCGTCATTGATGTACAGATCGCTCGACTGCATGGGCGTGTAGCCATTACGGGCCGTCATCCCCCTGGCGAGCCCCACCACGATCGCTCGCTGGCGCGCGGTCATGCCCGGTGGTTGGTCAGCCTTCGTATAGCCGAAGGGCCACAGCACCTGCGCGCCGAACGTGTGCAGTGACAAGGTCTCCGCGAAGTGGCGCGACTCGACCAGGTCGCGCAGCACCTGGTCCTCGGGTGCCGAGAATGGCGCGGCGCCGCGGTACCAGCCTTCGGCAGGCTTCCCGCTGGAGCCGCCACAGCATCCCCACTGGTATCCGAAGTTGCGGTTGAGGTCCGTGCCCACGACCCCGTTCGTGGGCTGCCGGTTCTTGCGCCAGTGATGGAGGTACCCACGGGCCACGTCATACGCGGCACCGTCGGGGTTCACGTCGGGCACGATGAAGATCTCGGTGGTGTCCACGATGTGCCGGATCCGCGACGAAGTCGCATAGCCCGTGGTCAGCCAGGTGACGAGGGCGAGCGCCGCCTCGGTCGAGAGGTGCTCACGCGCATGGGTCCGGGCCGTGATGAGGACCTCGGGTTCATCCTCGTCGGTCGTCACGTGGTCGCTGATCTTGATCATCCGGATCGAGCGACCCTTGTAGCTCACGCCGATGGTGGTCACCGATGCCAGCGACGGATGGGTCGTGGCAGCGGCCTGCAGTGCGGCGCGCGTCTCTGTCGGGTCGTGATACGCGCCGTAGCCTGCCGGGAACCCGGCTTGCGCGACTGCCCCACCCACGAGACTGACGAGCAGGCCGAGGGCCGCCGCGCGGCCGAGTCGAGACCACATGGCGTCTGACGCTGAGCGTCAGCCCTTGGCGGACGCGGCGGCGCGGGCGGAGGCCCAATCCTTCTGGAACTGGACGATGCCCGAGTCGGTGAGCGGGTGGTGGACCATCTGCTTGAGGACCTTGAACGGCAACGTTGCCACGTGCGATCCGGCGAGCGCAGCGTCCGTCACGTGACGCGGACCGCGGATGGACGCGGTCAGGACCTCGGTCTCGATGCCGTGGATCTCCACGATGGAGACCAGTTCCCGGATGACATCCATGCCGTCCTGGTTGAGGTCATCAAGGCGGCCGACGAAGGGCGACAGCAGGGAAGCGCCGGCCTTGGCCGCGAGCAGCCCCTGGTTGGCCGAGAAGATGAGCGTGCAGTTGGTCTTGATGCCCTCGTCCGCAAAGGTGGAGATGGCCTCCAGGCCCTCCTCGCTCATGGGCACCTTGACCACGATGTTGGGCGCCAGCTGCGCGAATGCCCGACCCTCGCGAAGCATGCCGGGTACGTCCTCGGCGACGACCTCGGCGCTCACGGGCCCGGGCGTGATGCCACAGATCTGGACCAGCAGGTCCTCGTACGAGCCGCCGACCTTGGCGTACAGCGACGGATTGGTGGTCACACCGTCCAGCACGCCCCAGCGTGCGGCGGTGCGGATCTCCTCGATATCGGCGGTGTCAAGGAACAGCTTCATGGTGCGGGCGCTCCCAGGGGTGGCGGCAGTTGCGTCCGACCAGTGTACCGGTCTACCCCCGCGGCCCATGCACGGACGCCGGGCGCGACCCGGGGATCAGGCGGGCGAGCGACGCGCCAGGACGACCGCGGCGAGCAGGCCACCAGCGCTCAGCACGGCCACCAGCACGATCAGCTGGTCGAGCGCGCCGGAGCCGCCGGTGGGCGGCAGTACCGTGCCGCTCGCCGACGGACGCGGCCCAGGTGGCGGCGTCGCGCGCGGGGTCGGCGTCGGCAGCGGCGTTGCTGTCGGGACTGGCGTCACGGGCACGGACGCTCCGGGAAGCGGCGAGCCGGATGGCTCCTCGCCCGTGCCGACAGGTCCGGGCGATGGCGTCGGGCTGGGCTCCTGGAACGGATCGGGTGTGGGTGAGGGCGGCGCCTCGACCGTGAACTCGTAGGCACCGATGTCCGGGGCGTATCCCTGGGGCACGGCGACCCCGGCCGCATCCACGGTGCCGATGGCGCCCAAGTCCACGGGTCGGATGGCATCGATGGCCGGGCTGTCGGACAGCAGCTGCAGGTCGCCATCCTGGGCATCGACCAGCCTCGGGTCCACGATGCGCGACGTCGGGCCAAGCTCGAAGGTGATCGAAGGACTGCCATCCGATGCCCAGTAGATGTTGTCCGCCTCGATGAAGCCGTCCTGGCACGTCACGGCGTCGCCGTCTCCCCACACGATGTTGCCGATGACCTGCAGGTCCTCGCCGGTCAGCACATGGGAGCACAGGATGCCCGTGGCACCCCGACCCGTGACCACTGCTGTGTTATGGATGATGCGCGTGTCACGGACGGGGCCGTAACGCGACCCAAGGCCATGCACCACCGCGAAGTTGGCGCCGTCGAGCGTGGAGTGGTCGACGTTGTAGGCGATGAGCGTGTCCTGGGTGCGCGGGTCCCCAAGCTCGATGAAGTCGTGGTTCTGGCGCGACCGGTTGTGGTGGATGACGTTGTGGCGACCGCCGTAGATGGAGATGGCAGACCCGTCCCGGCCGCCAAAGAACCGGGAGCAGGCGTCACTGCCCGAGATGCGGTTGCGGGCCACCTCATTGTGGTCGCCCTGGAGATCGACGGCCACGGCTCCGGCGTCCGACTTCGGGTCGTCGCTCTTCATGGAGTTGTTGCGGAACACGCTGTCGAGGATCTGGTGGTAGCTGGCACCGCGGGCGATCCGGACGCCCGTATTCAGCTCGGTCGCCAGGATGTCCCGGATGACCCCGTACTGGCTGCCAGCGTCGACGAAGATGCCATAGCGCACGCCTGCCCGCTGGCCGTCGCACTGCACGTCACGAGTAGGTGCATCGGCGCGCACATGGACGTCCTGGATGACGAACCAGGAGCCCGTGACCAGGATGTCCTGGAACGAGTCCTCCACGATCGGCAGCGGCCCCTCGCCGTACGCACCGATGGTGATGGGTGCCTCGGCGGTGCCCGACCAGGAGACGTTGAGCGGTCCCAGCCAGCGGCAGCCCCGGAGCAGCAGCAGGCTGTCGCCCGGCCGGAGCTGGGCCGCATTGGCGCGTTCGAGCGTCCGCCAAGCGGTCCATGGACGGCGGCCGTTCGCGTCGTTGGTGCCGTTGTCGCAGTCGACATGGAAGGACCTGCCCGTGCCCGAGGCCTCGGGCGAACCGGCAGCGTCCTGTGCGAATGCGGCCAAGGATGAGGCCAGGAGACCGGTCGCGAGCGCGCTGACGGCGATGAGGACCGCTGCGCCACGCGCGGCGCGGTTCAGTGCGCGGGCTCGACCGTGACGACCGGGACGGGCTGCCGGGTCGCCGCGGCGTCGTCGGCGGCACTGCCAGGCACGGGCCGCGAGTTGGCCATCGCCGCCCGGACGAACCCCCGGAACAGCGGGTGGGGTCGGTCGGGGCGGCTCTTGAATTCGGGGTGGAACTGGCTGGCCACGAACCAAGGGTGGTCGCGCAGCTCGACGATCTCCACTAGGCGACCATCAGGGGACTGGCCGGAGATGAGCATGCCAGCCGATTCCAGGGCCTCGCGATACTGGTTGTTGACCTCGAACCGGTGGCGGTGGCGCTCGTAGATGATCTCCGTCCCGTACGCCGCGGCAGCCTTGGAACCGGCCGTCAGCCGCGCCGGGTACAGCCCCAGGCGCATGCTGCCGCCCTTGTCCTCCACCTCTCGCTGGTCGGGCATCAGGTCGATGACCGGGGCATCGGTGAACAGGTCGAACTCGGTGGAGTTGGCGTCGCGCTCCCCGATCACGTCACGGGCGAACTCGATGACACCACACTGCAGGCCCAGGCACAGGCCCAGGTAGGGCACGTTGCGCTCCCGGGCGTAGCGCGCGGCAAGCACCTTGCCCTCGATGCCCCGATGGCCGAAGCCGCCGGGCACCAGGACGCCCGCGACGCCCTCCAGGCGCTCCTCGACATCCTCGGGCGTCAGCCGCTCGGAGTCGATCCAGCGGATGCTGATGGTCCGCTCCTCGGCCCAGCCGGCATGCCGGAGCGCCTCCGTCACTGACAGGTATGCGTCGGGCAGCTCGATGTACTTGCCCACGAGCGCGATGCGCAGCTCGGGTTTGGGTCGCTTGATGCGCTCGACGAGTGCGGTCCAGGCGGTCAGGTCTGCGGGCGCCGCAGTCTCCGTGAGACCCAGCTCCCGGACAACGAGGTCGCCCAGGCCGAAAGACTCGAACAGGAGCGGCACCTCATAGATGGTGTCCACCGTCGCGCATGGGATGACGGCATCCCGCGAGACGTCGCAGAACAGCGCGATCTTGTCACGAAGGTCCTCGTCCACGGGCAGGTCGCTGCGGGCGACGATGACGTCCGGCTGGATGCCGATGCTGCGCAGCTCCTTCACGGAGTGCTGGGTGGGCTTGGTCTTGAGCTCCCCGGTCGCCGCGAGCCGTGGCAGCAGCGTCACGTGGACGTACATCACGTTGCCCCGGCCGACGTCCTTGCGCATCTGGCGGATGGCTTCCAGGAACGGCAGCGACTCGATGTCACCGACCGTGCCCCCGACCTCCACGATGACCACGTCCGAGCGGCCGTCACGCACGACCCGCCCGATGCGTTCCTTGATCTCGTTGGTGATGTGGGGGATGACCTGGACCGTGCCACCGAGGTAATCGCCGCGGCGCTCCTTGGCGATGACCGCCTGGTAGATGCGGCCCGTCGTGACGTTGGACGACTGGGTCAGGTTCTCGTCGATGAACCGCTCGTAGTGGCCCAGGTCAAGGTCCGTCTCCGCACCGTCGTCGGTCACGAAGACCTCGCCGTGCTGGTAGGGCGACATCGTGCCGGGGTCGACGTTGATGTACGGGTCGAGCTTGAGGATGGAGACGGAGAGACCCCGGCTCTTGAGCAATCGGCCGATGCTTGCAGCCGTGATGCCCTTGCCCAGCGACGATGTGACGCCGCCGGTCACGAAGACATACTTCGCCACTCGATGGTCCTCCGGGGGTTTTTTCGATGCTACCGGAAAGGCCACGTGGATGCAGGCCGGGGGCGATACCCAGGGAACATCGCACACCCGGACGGGAGTCCAACCATCCAGGGCACCGGCCTGGTCGTGCTCTGCTGACCGGCACGCCCACCGGGTGAGCGATCCGACACCGGAACCTCGTCGTGAGGGTCCCACTGGGCCGGATCGGGGGAGCCCAGCGGCGATCTGCCCACCGGCTGGGAACATCGGCGACCGAAGGGGCCAGCGGGCCAGCCCTGGGCGTCGGATCGAGCACCGGGTGGGATTCGATGGCCCCGGGCGACACCATGTTCGCCGCCTGAAGCGCCTGAAGCGCCCGATGAACGCCATGTGTCGCCACATGTCGGGGCCATGACCTGCGTCATGCTTGCAGTGGTCGTCGAGTCCCAGGATCCGACCGCGGTGCTCCACCCACAGCGACCATCAGTGGCCTGCCGGGCCACCGAGCGACTACCCAGTAGCCAGGATGCCCGCGTACTTCCTCCGGTACGCAGCAGGCGTGAGGCCCGTCGTCCGTCTGAACAGGCGCCGGAAGAATGTCGGGTCCTCGTACCCGACCTGGTAGCTGATGGCGTCCATGGTGTCCATGCCGTGCTCGAGCATCCCGCGTGCCCGTTCGATGCGGACCGCATGCACGTGCTCCATCGGGCGATGCCCGGTGGCTGCGCGGAAGCGCCGCGCGAACGTCCGCGGTGTCAGGCCGGAGCGCTCGGCCATCGACGACACCGGGTTCGGCGTCTCACTGTGATCGCCGATCCACGCTAGGCAGCCCCGGATCACGGGGTCCTCCACACCGAGGTACCCCGGCATCGCTGCGAACGGCAGCTGACCGTCTTCATGCCCTCCGAGCAGGTACACCTTGGCGGTGTGTACGGCGTGCTCCGGGCCGCAGTACCGCCCGATCAGGTGGAGGGCCAGATCTTGCCACGAGGTGACCCCGCCGGCCGTGATCAGCCCCTCGCGCTCGCTCGAGAGGTCAAGGATCGCACCTGGCAGGAACCGGATGCGCGGGTAGGCGGCGCTGAATAGCCCGGAATATGCCCAGTGCCCGGCGCAGGACCGGCCGTCGAGCAGCCCCGTCTCCGCGAGGAGGAGCGAGCCCGTACAGACCGTGGACACGAGGGCGCCACCAGCGTGCATGCGCTGGACCCACGCCGCCTCGGCGAGGAAGCGACCACGCGGCGGCGTGTCGATCGGCGTGTACATATCGCAGACAACGATGGCGTCGACATCGCCGGCACCGTCGAGGACAGCGTGCGGTTCGACGAGGATGTTGCCGTAGCACCTGAATGGCTCGGCCGTGGCCGCGACGATGACCACGTCAAGGAGTGCGTCAGCGGGTTCGGCCGCCGTCATGTCGGGCCACACGGGACCGACGGACAACAGGATGTCGTACAGGCCGTACAAGACCGACGCGGACGTCTCCGGCGCCGCGAAGAGTGCGATCCGCGGACGGCGATCAGATGTCATCTTTGCCCCGATGTGGACGATTCCAACTCTTCCAGCATCGCAGACGCCGACGGAAGATGCTGGCGAACCGGCACGAATGCCATGGCACGGTCGAGGCCAGGCAGGATCGTTCCGGCAGGAGGACCCAAGAATGCAGCACCACGATCCGCACCGTACCGCCACCATTGCAGCGGCAGCGCTCGCGGGCACGCTCTGCCTGTCGGCTGGCGCGGTTGCAGCGAGTCCGTCGACGGCGCCGGAGCCACCGGAGGTCGTGGTCTCGGGGCTGACGAACCCGCGCGGGTTCACCTGGTCGGATGACGGCGCCCTGATCATCGCGCTCGCCGGCAACGGTGGGGAGCAGGAGGGCGTCCTGAGCGCCGGTCCGTCGACGATCTTTGGTGGCCGCACGTCCAGCATCGTGCGCATCGAGGATGGCTGCCCGGTCGTGGTCGCGGCGTGGACCGACGGCTCCTCCCTCGTGGTGCACGTCGCCGAGGACGGCACCGTCACCGATGTCTGGACGGGGCTGACCGCGGTCACGGATGTGGTACTGGGCCCGGACGGCGCCCTGTACGCTGCGGAGATGGCGACGGACAACACCACGAACATCCGCCCGGACACGGGTCGCGTCGTTCGACAGGACGGCATGGACGGCCTGGAGGTCATCGCGGATGGGCTCGACTTCCCTTCGTACCTGGGCTTCGCGCCGGATGGGTCGCTGTTGGTCGGCTCACCCGCGATCGGAGCCGATGACGGCCAGGGAACCATCGCTCGGATCAGCAGGGGTGCGGAGTCCGGCTCGAACCCGCGACCGGCTCCGATGTGCGTCCCTGCGGCTTCGTAGGCAGCGCGTGACGAGCGGACCGGGCATCAGGATGGATCCACACAGCGTCGCGAGGCTTCGGGCCACGATCGAGGGACGTGTGATGACCGCGGACGACGCCGACTATGACGCGGCGCGGCGCGTTTGGAACGGCATGATCGACAAACGACCGCGGCTCATCGTGCAGGCAGCGACCACACAGGACGTGGCGCCGGTGATCGCCCTCGCGCGGGAGACGGGCCTGCCGCTGGCCATCCGGGGAGGCGGTCACAACGTGGCCGGCAACGGCACCGTGGACGACGGGATCCTCCTGGACATGGGGCGGCTCGCCGCCGTCGAGGTCGATCCGGGCGCCCGCCTGGTCCGCGTCGGCGCAGGGGCCACGCTCAAGGACGTGGACCTCGCGACGGAGCCGTTCGGGCTCGCGGTGCCGATGGGTGTCGTGTCCGGGACGGGGATCGCCGGCCTGACGCTCGGGGGCGGCGTCGGCTGGCTCACTCGCCGCCATGGGCTCACCATCGACAACCTCGTGGCGGCGGACGTGGTGCTCGCGACGGGGGAGCACGTCCGCGCGAGCGACACCGACCATCAGGACCTGTTCTGGGGGCTGCGCGGGGGCGGTGGCAACTTCGGGGTCGTCACGTCGTTCACCTTCCGGGCCCATCCGTTGGACCCCGGTGCCTTCGCCGGTACGCTCATCTACGCCCGTCCACGCTGGAAGGGGGCCCTCCGCGCGTGGGCGGCGTGGGCGGCGAGCGCGCCGGACGACATCACGACACTCATCACGTTCATGGTGCCGCCGCCCGACTGGGAGCTCGGTGACAGCGTCCTGATGTTCCTTGGGTTCGCGTGGGCGGGCCCTGATCGCGCAGAGGGGGAAGCGGTCATCGGACGGCTGCAGGCGGCCTGCCCGCCCGATGTCGCAGTCACGGAACCGACCAGATGGCTCACGTTCCAGTCGGGGTTCGACTCGGCGATGCCGAAGGGCGCCCGCGCGTACTGGCGCAACGCGTGGTTCGCGCACATGGATGATGTCCTGATCGACGCGCTCATCGAGGGCTGTGGGGCGCAGGCGCGATTCGGGACGGCAGCCGACCTGCACCACATGGGCGGGGCGTTCGGCCGGGTCGACGAGGACGCCACCGCCTTCCCCGATCGGTCGGCCGAGTTCTGGCTCAACATCTACGGCTTCTGGCCGGACGCTGCCGACGATGCGGCCAGGGTCGCCTGGGTCACGGGCTTCTCTGACGCGGTGCGGCCGCATGCCATGGCCACCCAGTACGTCAACTTCCTTGGCCACGACGACGACCCGGCGCTCCACCGTGCCTTGGCTGTCTACGGTCCGGAGAAGCTGCAGAGGCTGGTGTCGCTGAAACAGCGCTACGACCCGGAGAACCTGTTCCGCATCAACCACAACATCCCGCCCACGGGGTAGCGACAGACAGGTCGCGACCCACCGCGTGGGTGAGTCGGACGAGGCGGCAGTTCCGCTCGCTGATCGTACCCAAGGGGTGATCGGGTCCGGCGATCAGCCCGCATCTAGGCTCAGATGACCCGTGATGCGCATCGACTTTGCGTCCGTTGCCGCGGGCCTGACGAGTTCACCCACCACCTAGGTCAGCCCGATCGCGGCTCTGGCACGGCACACCCGGGCACGCGGACTGGTCGGCGCTCGTCGTCGCGCAGCCACCGGCGACCGCGGGGATCACGTGGACCATCGATCCTGGTGCGACCGCGGTCGCCAGATCAGCCCGATGGCCGTCCACGAACACGTTGATGAACGGCCGGATGCGCGGCCCCGCCTCGCACAGTCGGTCGGTCATCCCGGGCCAGCGAGCATCGAGACCAGCGATGAGCGCCGCGACCGAGTCACCCGGCACTTCCAGACGACGTGGCACGTCCGCGAACAGCTCCACCAGGGACCGGGGCAGCAGGACGGTGGCCATGACGCCGCCCTCAGGCGTCCACGACCGCCGTCTCCACAGAAGAGATGCCCGGCAGATGCGAGGCCACCAGGCGCCATGACTCGCCGTCGTCGGCGCTGCCGTACAACTGGCCGGTGCTGGTCCCGAAGTAGATGCTCGCGGGGTCCCCCTGGTCGGTCGCCATGGCCTCCCGCAGGATGCCCACCCACGCGTCGCTGCTGGGCAGGCCCCGGGTGAGGCGCTCCCAGCTCGCCCCATCATCCTGGGTCCGCCATACGGCGACACTGCCATCCGGGACATATCGACCCCGGTCATCGCCGTTGAGCGGGATGACGTAGGCCGTGCTCGGCCGGTGCGGGTGGATCACCATCGGGAAGCCGAACTCGGAGGGGAGGCCCACAGTGATCTCGGTCCACGAGTCGCCCGCGTCGTCGGAGCGGTAGACACCGCAGTGGTTCTGCTGGAACAGCACCTCGGGGCGTAACGGATGCATCACCAGCTTGTGCACGCACTGGCCGGTCTCGGGGTACGGGTCAGGCTGTGATCCGGTCCGCACGCCCTGGTTCTGGGCCACCCACGTGATACCGCCGTCACGTGTGTGGAAGGTGCCCACGGCGGAGATGCCCACCCACATCCGCAGGGGATCCGTCGGGTGGGCCACGATGGAGTGGAGGATCAGGCCGCCATTGCCGGGTTCCCAGTCGGGCCGCGACGGGTGCTCCCGGAGCCCGGCGACGTGCGTCCAGCTGAGCCCCGCGTCCGTGCTCCGGAAAAGCCCCGCGGGCTCGACGCCCGCGTACAGCACCCCGTGGGCGGGCGTGATGTTCCAGACACGCGTGACCGTTGGCTGGTCATCGCCATAGGTGAGGCCCTCGCTCGACTGGGCCCAGGTCTCACCCAGGTCCGTGCTGCGCCACACGGTCGGGCCGTACCAGGGGCTCCCGGCACCGGCCAGCAACGCCCGTGAGGCGGGGTCCCAGGTGAGGTGCTGGACGGGCATCGTGCCGCAGAACGGACCCCGGATGTGGGCACCATCGACATCCGGCTCGACCACGAAGGCGCCCTTGCGGGTGCCCACCAGGACCACATGCTTCGCTGTCATGCATCCACGGTAACGCGACAGCGGACCGGGGTCATCGCCCGATCCGCTGTCGTCCATCAGTACCCCCGGGCTGCCTGAGCGGTCGCCCGAAGGGATGCGAGGGAGCTGCTCAGCAGCTGACCGTGTGCCGGGACTCCGTCCGGCGCGACAGCAGCGCCAGCAGCGGGCTGCGGCTGGAGGCGCCGCACACGACGGGCGCGACTGTCACGTTCACGCAGCTGGCCTGGTAGTTGAGTCGGACATCGTTGTCCAGGAACCGGTTGGCATAGCTGGGGAAATAGTCAGCAGCGCGTCGAGGACCGCCACCCCGACCCAGTTGCGCTTGAACTGGTTGTCACGGACAAGGGCCTGATCGACGCTGTCGACATACAGGCCGGCAAGCACATCCTGTCGGCCGCCTTCGTGCGCGAGGGGACGGACATGCCGACCCACGGCACCCTCACGCTGTACAGCGACGACACGGCCCCTGGCTCGGTGCAGATCAAGACGCAACCGGGCAACTTCTCACTCGTGGGCGAGGGGTTGAACGTGGCATCGACCTTGAGATGGAACCGATCGCGATGTTCGCGAGAGAGTGAGTTGCCACGCTTGGTCGGGGTCCTGGCCAGCGCATGGACCATCCACCGCACAGGAGTAGATCCTTGACCGACGAGACGACCACGCCCGCGACCGACGACACCATCGTCATCGCAGCCCAGGTATCCGATGACCAGGGCGTCCTGGCCGAGGGCGCCGTTGCCGTCGAGGGCAACCACGTCCTGCTCATCGCCCGGTTCGCGGATGCTGACGCAGCAGCCGCCGTCTACTCCGACCTCCGGGAGGGCGAGGTCGCCGGCACGTTCCAGATCGATGGCGTGCTGGTGGTCAACGCAGACGACGCGGGCAAGATCACGGTCCAGAAGCTGACCGACCACCACACCAAGCGAGGCCTCAAGTGGGGCGTCGTGGCGGGCGTCGTCGCGGGCATCGTGTTCCCGCCCAGCATCCTCGCCAGCGCGGCGTGGCTGGGTGGCGCGGGCCTGGTCGTGGGCAAGATCGGCAACGTGCGTGAGAAGGCCAAGGTCGAGAAGGCCGTGGCTGATGTCATCACGGCCGGCACCTCCGGCATCCTGGCGCTCATCGAGCTCAAGGACGTGGAGGCCGTGACAGCCGCGATCCCGAGCGCGGAAGCCGTCAAGACCATCCCGGTCGAGGACGCCACCGCCGAGGCCATCGAGAAGGCAGCCGGCACGGACGCTCCCGCGACCGCCTGACTGCAGCTTGGCCGGTCCCGCCGTCGCGGGTGCCGGCCACCATCGACGAGCGCTTGGCCGATGCGGCCGGGGGCTCGTTGCTCGTCCGGTCAGGTGAACGCCGAAGCGCTGCCTGCGGCGTGGGACGAGCAGCGCGCCCGCTCCTGAGCGTTCGACGTCTCAGGCGGCGGTCTCCTGCTCCAGGTCCAGCAGATCCTCGTCGGCGTCCTCGGTGAGCTTGAGCCAGACGAACAGACCGGCCAGCAATGCCAGCGGCACCAGGACCGCCGCGGCGACCAGCAGCCCGATGACCGCTCCGAAGAACTTCAGGATCCCCATCGTCGTGTCGACCTCCGCGTCTTGTGCTCGTTCCCGGCCAGTGTAGGACCTTCCGACGCGCGGGTGTCGCTCAGCGTTCGGAACGCAGCCGCCAGGCGGGTCCCTGGTGCACCATCATGTCGATCTCCTCCGGCGTGAACTCCGCCAGCACGTGGTGCGCACCGGTCCGGGCACCCATCAGCAATCGCACGACATAGGATCCTGCCTGCTCGAACAGGAACACGTCCCGAGGTTGCTGCTGGTCCAGGTATCGCCCGAGCACGCGCAGCGCCGACTCGTACTCGCCGGCGATCGTGGGCGCGCCATCCATCTTCGTGCCCCGTCGGGCACGTGCCTCCTCCATGAACCGGGCGATGTCGTCGTCCAGGAACGTGTAGGTCTCCTTCTCGCGACGACCGGCGACCTCGTCCATATGGGGTGTCGACTCGTGGGTCATGAGCGCCACGCCCTGGACCACGAACCCGTCAGGGGCCTCCAGGATGAGCACGTCGCGCATGCCCCGCTGGTCGATGAATCCGCCGAGCGACCGAAAGACCTCTTCGTAGTCCTGTCGTGGTCGTCCGTCGTAGATGCGCATCCGTGCCTCAGGATCCGGGACCGGGTCGAGCAGCCGCTCATCCGTGCGTGCGGTGGCCACCCTCTGACCTGCGCCACCCGCCCCGAGTGTAGCCACGGCCGTCATCACGGGCAAGGCGTTCGGGTCGCGCCCTGTCTTGCCGACGCATCACATTCCTCGGACTCGGGGCTACGGCCGCGAGCTGTCGGCGCCGGGCATCCCCGAGTTCACCGACTTCAGGACGACGGCGAGTGCGTAGCGGACGTCGACGTGCTGCCATTCGCATCCGGACCGGGGCTGGTGCCGCGTCCGGGTGACAGGGCGCCCGCCTCGACGGCGCCCGTCGCGACTCGATCGAGGAGCGCGATCATCTCCTCGTCACCTGCGAACACGAAGGTCTGGCCGGTCTCCACGATCTCCGCCTGCCCGGCGAGCCGGCCACCTGTGCGGGTCGCAGGCATGAGTCGGATGAGGACGGAGATGTTCATGGACCGGATGTTCGCTGGGGCGCGTCCAATGGACGTCCAATGGCACTACGATGCCCCGGGAAACGACGGGGATCGTGGAGGGCTCTGGACGGTGCGGGCGGGGACAGCCGGGACGTGATCCCTCGGCCGCGGTTGGACAGGCTGCTGGCGGCCTCCCAGGTGTCGCTCATCGAGGCGCCCGGTGGCTATGGCAAGTCGACCGCTGCGATGCAGCTGGCGACATCCCTGGATGTCACCGTCATCCGGGCGCAGCTGGCCGAGGACGTGGGCGCCGGCGCACTCCTGGCGACCCTTGCCGCGGCGGCGCGGCGGGCAGGTGTGCCGACCATCGCTGCGGCCTTCGACGCCGATGACCCCGATGGCACCCTCGAGACCCTGGTGGAACGACTCGCCGCTGTGGAGCGACCTGTCGTCATCATCATCGACGAGGTGCAGCGCGCGGATGCAGCGGCGGCACACTGGCTGGCACAACTGGCCCTGGGGCTGCCCGCGAGCATACGGCTGGTGATCTCGGGGCGCCGGCTTGGCCCGGAGCTGGCCGCACTCGCGGTGGAGCTGGGCACGTCGATCGTGGACATCGACGCACTGCGCTTCGATGCTGACGAGGTCGCGGCTGTGCTGGCAAGCGGCTGGGCACGATCGCCGACGCCCCACGATGTCGCAGAGGCCCGCGCCCGAACCGATGGCTGGCCCGCAGCGGTGACCCTGCTCGCGGCACACCACAGGGCTGCGGCTGATGGTCTGGTTGGCACCGACGGGGCGGCCGTGCTGCAGTCCATGATGGATGACCTGGTGGCCGCCGCCAGTCCTGCGACACAGGAGCTGCTGGGTTCGCTGGTGGAGCTGCGGCTGCTGTCCGCGCCGATCCTCGCGGTCGTCGGAGGTCACGGCGCACTGGACCGCCTGCTGGACGCGGGCCTGCCGATCCGGTTTCGAGCAGACGGCTGGGGTGAGCTACCCGATCCCATCCGGGATGCACTGCTGCCGCGGCCACTGCCGATCGCCGTGCGCCGGGATATCGCCGCTCGGTACGCTCGGCGGGGAGAGCTCGCCGAGGCGATGGGACTCCTGCTCCGGGCAGGAGACCCCGACGGGGTCGCCGAGCTGCTCACGACACAGTCTCGCGATCGACTCCGGGCGGGCGGTCTGGAGCTGGTGGAGGCGGTCCTCGACCATCTCCCGGACGAGGTCATCGCAGCCGCCCCGACATTGCTGGTGGAACTGATCCGGGCCGCCGAGCGGCGCACGAGGTTGCGCGGCGCGTTGATGGAACGAGCTGGCCGGGTCCTGCCCGATCCGTCCGCTGAGCAGCGCGCGGTGGCCGTCGAAGCGGCCCTGGACGTGGCTCGCGCGGGCGACCTCGAGGCAGGCATCGCTCGCGTCGATGACGTCCTGGCCGCCGCCGCCCCGGCCGAGGTCGCGACACGCGGCCGGGCACACCATGTGCGGGCACTGTGCCGGCTGGTGCAGGACACGGCCGGCAACATCCGGGACGTCTCGGACGAGCTGGAGCGTGCCATCGGGCTGCTGGACGCGGCTGGGGAACGCGACTGGCTGGCGGAGGCACACCAGGTGCTCGGCTACGGCTGCTATAGGACCCTCGGCGCGCTCGAGCCCGCTGCGGATCACCTGGGCAAGGCGCTCGCGCTTCGGCCAGCGCCGGACGCCGCGCGTGCCGGAACGCTCACCTTCGTGTCCCAGGTGCTCAGCCAACAGGCTCGCTTCGAGGAAGCCGCGGTGGCCATCCGGGAAGCGGCCACCATCGGGCGTCGCCTGGGCGACGACCGGACCATCGCCTACGCCGCATGGTCCGCCGCCGATCTGGCCTGCCAGCGTCGGGACAGCGTCGCCATGGGCCTCGCGCTGCAGGCGGTGGAGGCACACCCTGGCGGCTGGTTCGACCAGCTCGCGGGCACCGAGTTCCTGGCACATGCCGCGGAGATGCACGCGGCGCTGGGCGACGAGGTGGCGGCACGCGCGATCCTGGCACGCGCCATGGAGCGCGCGGACGGCTCCGCGATACCGGACGCCGCGCTCGCGGCCCAGGTCCGGGTCGAGGTCACGTTCGGTGACCCAGCGCGCGCATTGCCGCTCCTGGACGCCCTGGAAGCCGACTCGGCCACGGCGCATCGGGACCGCTGGCTGGCGCTGCTGTACCGGGCGGTCTGCCAGGCACGGATGGGCGACTCGGCTGGGGCGCGAGACCTGCTGGATCGCTCGCGTCGGGCAGCGAGCGAGGCGGGCGACCCCGACCGACCAGACCGCCGGGAGCCGGAGCTGGTCGGCATGATCGGGGCACCATCCCTGGCCACCACGCCGGTCCAGGGAGTCGCCATCTTCCTGCTCGGCAGGTTCGCCCTGGAGCGCGACGGCGTCGACGCGTCGCCGCCACCGGGACGACCGACCACCCTGGTCAAACTGCTGGCCCTGTCCCGCACCCTGACCGTGGACGGTGCCATCGACGAGCTGTGGCCGGACGCCGACCTGGACGTCGGCCGCGCCCGGCTGCGCAACCTGCTCAATCGTGTCCGGGCCGCGTGTGGTGAGGTGGTGCTGCGCCAGGAGGCGGCGCTGACGCTGGCGCCCGATGTCATCGTGGACGCCGACCGCTTCGAGCAGGAGGCGACCGCTGCGCTCGCCGCCCCGGTCGACACTCGAGTCGGGCTGTGCCGTGCTGCGCTCGCGTGGTCGGCTGGGGAGCTGTTGCCCGCCGACCGCTACGCCGACTGGGCGAGCATCCCGAGGGAGCGCATCCGACGCCGGCAGCTGGCACTGCTGGACCTCGTGGCACAGGACGCCATCGCTCGTGAGGACCTGGATGAGGCAGGTCGGATCCTGGACCTGGCCATCACGACCGACCCCATGGAGGAGGAGCGGTATGTCCGGCTCGCCCGGGCCCTGCTGGCCCAGGGTCGTTCGCGCCGAGCGACGCGGGTGGTCGACCAGGCCCTGGCCATCTGCGCCGACCTGGGGGTAGATCCGGGCGATGAGCTATTGCAGCTCCGGAGCGAGCTCCGATGACAGGCGTGATCGATCGGCCGCGACGCGAGTCGATCAGCCGCGACGCGAGTCGATCAGCCGCGACGCGAGTCGATCGGCCGCGACGCGAGTCGATCAGCCGCGACGCGACTGAACCGGCGAACGAACAGGTCGAGATCCGCCATGCCAGTCGTCCGACGACTACGATGGCCGCAGAAGGGCACGAATCAGGCCCCACGCGGTCCTTCCTTGGTCCATTCAGGCGTGGGATGACTGGCAGCCCTGGGGACCATGCTGCGGATGCCTATCTCGTCCGCGTCTCCGTGACCTGCGGCGCCTCGGCCAGACGTTCCACCAGGACACGAGTCAGGCGCCATGCGGCATCGGGGTCGCGGGGCAGCTTCACGCGGAGCTGGTTGGAACCATAGGTCAGCCCGCCGGCCAGCGCCCGCAACGGATCGGATGCGGCCCGCGGCGCCAGGATGCGTGCCGTGGTCGCGCGTGACCAGTCGGGCCCGAAGCGCACGATGAGCTGGCCATCCTCGCGGGCCAGGGACACGATGGCAGCCGCCTCCGCCGTGAATCGGAGCTGTGCCACCTCCAGCAATCGCTCCACGGGTGGGGGCGGCGTGCCGAATCGGTCGACCAGCTCGGCGCGGACAGTGGCCAGCTCGGAGTCCGTGGCCACGCGGCCGAGTCGCCGATAGAGCTCCAGCTTCGCCGGCTCGTCCGGCACGTAGTCGTCGGGCAGGAAGGCGTCCACGGGCAGGTCGATCACGGTCGCGATGCGGGCGTGCTTCGCGGGACGTTCCTCGAGGACCGCCTTCTCCTCCTCCACCGCCTCGGCCAGCATCCGGGTGTACAGGTCAAAGCCGACCGCGGACATGTGGCCGTGCTGCTCGCCACCCAGGATCTCCCCGGCGCCGCGGATCTCCAGGTCGGCGAGTGCGATCTGGAAGCCGGCACCCAGTTCGGACGCGTTGAACACGGCCTGCAGACGCTTGCGCGCGATGTCCGTCAGCCGCTCCCGGCGCCGATACAGCAAGTAGGCGTAGGCCCGGCGGCTGGAACGACCCACGCGCCCCCGGAGCTGGTACAGCTGGGCCAGGCCCAGCGCGTCCGCACGGTCGATGATGATGGTGTTGGCATTGGGGATGTCGAGGCCCGATTCGATGATCGTGGTGCACACCAGGATGTCGTAGTCGCCGCGCGCGAAGGCGATCATGACCCGCTCCAGTGCCCCGTCCGGCATCTGGCCGTGACCCACGATGATGCGAGCGCTGGGCAGCAACCGGCGCAGCTGCTCCGCCTGGGCCTCGATGGTCTCGACCCGGTTGTGGACGTAGTAGATCTGGCCGCCCCGGTCCAGCTCGCGCAGGATGGCGTCCTTCACCAGGCCCGCTGACGCCTCGGCGACCCGCGTCTGGATGGGCAGCCGGTCCTCCGGCGGCGTCTCGATGACGCTCATGTCCCGGACCCCCACGAGCGCCATATTGAGGGTGCGCGGGATGGGTGTCGCGGACAGGGTCAGGACGTGGACCTCGGTACGCAGTCGCTTGAGGCGCTCCTTGTGGGAGACTCCGAAGCGCTGCTCCTCATCCACCACGAGCAACCCCAGGTCGCGGAAGCGGATGTCCTTGCTCAGCAGTCGATGGGTGCCGATGACGAGGTCCACGGAGCCCGCCGCCATGCCCGCGAGTGTCGCCTTCTGGTCCGTGGCAGGCACGAACCGGCTGAGCATCCGGACCGTGACCGGGTATGCCGCGAACCGCTGGCTGAAGGTCGCCAGATGCTGTGCCGCGAGCACGGTGGTGGGCACCAGGACCGCCACCTGGGTCCCTTCCTGGATGGCCTTGAACGCCGCCCGGATGGCGACCTCGGTCTTGCCATAGCCCACGTCGCCGACCACGATGCGGTCCATGGGCGTGTCACGCTCCAGGTCCGCCTTGACCTCCAGCACGGATCGCAGCTGGTCGGGCGTCTCCTGGTACGGGAACGCTCCTTCCATCTCGGCCTGCCACGGGGTGTCCTCGCCAAAGGCGTGGCCGTGTGCAGAGGCCCGCGCCGAGTAGAGTTCCAGCAGCTCCTTGGCCAGGTCCGCGACGGCCTTGCGCACCCGGGTCCGGGCGCGCTGCCACTCGCCACCACCCAATCGCGACAGCTGCGGCTGCTCGCCACCCGCGTAGCGCGTGATGCGCTCGATCTGCTCCACGGGCACCCAGATCTTGTCCGTGCCCGCGAAGTGCAGCTCCAGGAAGTCGCGCTCCTCGGCGCCCTCACCACCTGCCGAGCGGCGCACCAACCCGGTGTAGCGCGACACGCCGTGGTCGACGTGGACGACCATGTCGCCTGGCGTCAACCGCTCCAGGATGTCCCGCGGCACGACCCGTCGCAGGGCACGCGGCCGCCGGACCCGCACGGCACCGAACAGCTCCCGGTCGGTGACCAGCGTGATGCCATCAGGACCACCTGCGAAGCCGCCATTGAGGCTCCGGTCGATGAGCGTCAGGCTGCCAGGTGGTGGCGCGTCCGGCAGGCGGCTGGTCGGCGTGGCCAGGATGTCCGCCTCCGACAGCAGCTCGGACAGCCGTGCCGACTGGTCGGACGCAAGTATCACGCGCGCGCCCTCGCCTCTCCAGCGCCCGACCGTGGCGCCGATGGAGCCGATGGGCACCGGCGGCATCGACGGCTCGTGCCAGCCGAACGGGTTGCCGCCGGGCGGTGCGCCCTCGGCCTCGCTCTCCCAGGTCAACCGGAGGGTGCGCGCCGCCGAGAGGTGGCGCTTCCAGTCACGCTGCTCGGGGTAGGCACCCGGCCAGCCGGCCGGCAGCTCAGCCATCTTCTCCAGGTCAGCGCGGCGCTCGTCCGCCTGCGCCCACAGGAAGCTGGCCGCGGCATCGATGTCCGCGGGCTCGTCCAGCAGCCACAGCGCGTCGCCCACATGGTCGAGTGCGGTCCCCGGCGCCAGGAAGCCGCCCCACGTCTCCGCGGCGTCACCCAGGGAGCCCGTCTCGAGTGCCGCGAGGTCTGCCTGCAATCGGTCGGTGAGCTTGCCTGCGGCCTTGCCCAATCGCGCCCGGAGCTGCTCGCCCGTGGCCTGGGTGACCAGGAACTCGCTGGCCGGCAGCAACCGCGCGGATGCCACGGGGCCGACGCCCCGCTGGTCGGCCGGATCGAAGGCGCGCATGGACTCGATCTCGTCCCCGAACCACTCCACCCGGACCGGCAGCGGCTGTCCCGCCGGGAACACGTCCACGATGCCGCCCCGGCGGGTCATCTCGCCCCTGCCGCCCACCTCGGGCACCGCCTCGTACCCCAGGTCGATGAGCGCGTGCAGCACCCGGTCCTGCGACATCCGCTGGCCGGGGCGCAACGTCAGCGGGTCGCGCGGCATCTGGTCCGGCGACAGGGTCCGCTGGAACAGCGCCTGCACGGATGAGACCAGGACGCGCGCCGGGGCGTCGGTCGCTGACCACGCGGCGAGCGTGGCGACGCGGGATGCACTCTCGTCACGCACCAGCTCCGACCGCTCCCATGCGAGCGACGTCCGCGGCTCCAGGGTGGTCACGGCGGCGGCATCACCCAGCCACGCAGCCAGCTCTTCCGCCGCACGGTCGGCGATCTCCGCGTCCCGTGCGATCCAGAGCAGCCGCTGGCCCGTGGAGCGGACGAGCGCCGCCGCCAGGAACGTCTTGGCGCCGTGCGGGACACCCGCATACGCAACGTGCCGCAGTGCCGAGCCGACGACGCCCTGGCTCGTGAGTCGCGCGGCGAGGTCGCCCAGCGCACCCGTCTCGGCGAGGATACCGGTGAGGCTCGCGAGGTCCGGGATCCGGTGGCGAGACCCGCCAGCCGTGGCGTCGCGACCCGCGCGGGCGCCCGGTCCGGTCCGCTCGGCGACCTCGGCATCGATGCGCCGGTCGCGTCCTCGGCGGCCACGCAGCGAGGTGCGTGGCTCGGTCATCGCCGGCTGTCCCCGTCCGTGGGTGATGGCAGCAGCTTTCGCCAGCCGGTCTTCGTGCGCACGATGCCCTGCGCGTCCGGCAACGACGAGCCGGGCGTGCCGGGCTCAGCCGGCGGCAGGGCGAGCTCTTCCAGGGTGCGGGGTGCCACGGGTGCCGCAGTCTCATCCGGCAGGCGCCACGCGTTCCAGCGATTGGCGGCGCGCGCGCCACCGTCGCGGGCCCATGCCTCCACCGCATCCGCGGCCGCATCCAGCACCAGGTCCAGTTCCTGCTGTTCGTCAGGGTGGAAGGACGAGAGCACATGGTCGATGGCCGACCCAGCGTGACCACCGATGCCGACGCGCAGTCGGGGGAACTTCTGGGTGCCCATCTCCGCCACGATCGAGCGCAGCCCGTTGTGGGTCCCGGCGCTCCCCTCCTCGCGCAGTCGCAGACGACCCAGCGGCAGGTCGAAGTCGTCGACCACGACCAGCATGTCCTCCATGGGCACGTGGTCACGGGCCAGCACCTTGCGCACGGCGACGCCCGACATGTTCATGAACGTCGTCGGCTTGACCAGCGACAGGTCCAGGTCCTTGTAGCGGCCGCGCACCGAGACCGACGCATCGCGCGACTTCTGGCGACCAGAGATGCCGGCTCGATCAGCGAGACGGTCCAGGACCATCCAGCCGATGTTGTGACGCGTTCTCTCGTACTGCGAGCCGGGGTTCCCCAGCCCGATGACGACCTTCATGAGCTCCTCGCGGGCACGCGGACGAGCCGCGACCCGGTGCCTCCCGGATCAGCGGCGGACCGCGATGGTAGCAGGGGGTCGCCCAGTGACCGTCAGGCGGCGGCATCCCCACGCTCGGTGGGAGGCTGGGTGGTGACCGCCTGCCGGATCGTCCGCGGTCCCGGTCGCGTGGCTGCCGGTGCTCTGCGGAGGGCCACCGCGAGCACGATGCGGTATCCGGTCAGGAACACGACCGTCGCCGTCAGCGCCATGTAGCCCCAGAACGCCCAGGGAGCCGAGGCGTCGGTGCCGGCCATCAGGCCATGCGCGGTCACACCCAGGAACGCCAGGAACGTCACGTAGTGGAACGTCCGCCAGCGCTTCTGCCCGATGCGCTTGCGCAGCGAGAAGCTGGCCACGACCACGATGGTGAGGTAGAGCGAGAGCTGGCCGACGCCCACCCAGATCGGCCGATACGGCCCGCTGAACGGAACGAACACCTCGGCCACCGAGTAGGGAACGCTGTGGTCCAGCGTCAGCATCGCCGCGTGCACGAGTGCCAGCCCAAGACCGATAGCCGACAGGTCCTGGTGGAGCGTGAAGGACACGGTCCGATGGGCGATGGCGTCGAGGATGCCGGTGGACAGCAGCAGACCGTAGATGACCGAGCCGCTGATGATGAGGTACGACAGCAGGCCCAGCAGGCGCGTGGCGTACCACGGCAGCCGGTCCTGTTCGGCGGTCAGCCAGGTACTCGCGGCATCGAGTGCACCGCCACCTGTGGCAAGCAGGACCACGACGACAGCGGCGAGGAACACCACCCAGCGGAGGTGCCGGGTGCGCGGATCGAGTCCCCGGTACTTCATGCCAGCCAGCCGAGGGTGATGGGCAGCGCGATGGTCTCGCCCGTGTCGAGCAGCAGGATGGCGCCGCTGACCCCTGGCCGGTCAAGCAGTCGCATCGCCGCATCCGACCCGGCGATGACCGAGGCCTTGGCCACGACCTCCGCCTCCCGGGCACTGCCGGCGATGACCGTCGCCTGGACCACGTCGGTCGAGGCGGACCGGCGAGTCCGGGGATCCAGGAGGTGATGGCGAGGTGGGCCCCCGGCGCCGGACGCCCAGCGATGGACACTTGTGCCGGACGTGGCGATACCCAGGGAGCCTCCGGCCAGCTGGTGGTCAAGCCGCAGCACCGCGAGGGGATCGGTGGCACCGGGCCGTGGGTCCGCGACGGCGACATCCCAGGACACCCCCTCGTCGATGCGCAACGCGATGTCCCCGTCGGCGTCCACGAGCGCGGCAGGGTACCCGCCCAGGAGCGCGAGCGCCCGGTCGGCGATCCAGCCCTTGGCGACGCCGTCGAGGTCGAAGCGGAACGAGCCCCGGCGCACGACCCGCCCACCCCGCGCGTGACGCACGAGATGCCAGCGAGGTCGGGCGACCGGGTCGGCCATGCCTGCCTGCGTGTCCATGTCCATGCCTGAGTCCGTCATGTCCATGCCCGGATCCGTGATGTCGTCCGGGCCGGACTCGGCGGCCAGCCGCTCGTCGAGCAGCGTGACATCGACGAGACCCGGCTCCAGGAAACAGGCTCGCTCGGCCCAGTCGAGTGCCGCGGCGAGCGTCGGGGAGACCTCCGACGATACCCGTGCCGGGTCTGCGTTGAGCGCCCCAAGGTCGGAGGTGGACGTGTACCGGGTCAGGCGGGCGGCCCAGCGGTCGACGCGTCGCGTCGCGCGGTCGAGGTCATGCTCGGCCCGCTCTGCTCCTTCTACGGCGCAGGCGACGCGCATCGACAGGCTGCCGCCCATGGCTAGAACGGTGAGTGTCCGCTCGTCGCGGTCGTCCGGGGTGACAATGGATGGCAGCAGCGTCATGGCGAGGTCCATGGTTTGCCTCAGCGACCGGACTGCTTCGTCCGGGTCACCACCCGTCGGGTGGGAGTCCGTCGGGTCGTGGCCGGACGAGCGGCGATGCGGGTGACCACCACGCGGGGCGTCGGCACGGCACCGGCGATGACCTTGGCCCCTTGTGGGGCCCGCTGGCCAGGCTTCAGCTGGACGTAGCGGATCTTGTGCTGGACGATGATCTCCGGTTGCGCGGTCGCGATCGTGTCCACGCTCATGGCGTCCGCGACGCTGGCGTCAGCCGATGCGGAGGGGAAGCGAACCAGGCCGGCGGCCATGATGGACACTGCCGCGATCGTGCCGGCACCCAGTACGAGGCGCATCGGACGGGGATCGGGTCGCTGCTTCGGGGTCCCCGGTGTCGGGCGCGGCGCCTGGGGCGTGGCGCGGAGAGAGGCGGACGGGGTGGCACGCTCGTCGGCAGCCATCAGTCGTCCTGCCCTTCTCGCTCATGCTCATGCTTATGCTCGTTCTCGTTCTCGTCCTCGTCCTCGCGCTCCCGGGTGGTCGGTCTCGTCTGGTGGACCACCTTGCTGTGCCGAGGAGTGGCGGCTGGCGTGCGCTTCGTGACGCGGATGACCTTCGGCTTCGCCGCAGGCTTGACGTACACGGTCGTGGTCTCGACCCGCGTGATGGGCTTGGGCGTAGCTGGATCCGGCATGGCGGCGGCGGCGGCTGCCGTCGGCTGTTCGGCTTCGGCGGGCGCGGTTGCCGGCCCGAACCCGGTGGCCGCGAAGCCAAGGGCCAGGATGCCGGCTGCGGCGACGCTGCCGATGAGGATGGCGAGTCGGTGGATCATGGAGCCCTCCTGGGGGTGTGTGAACTGATGCCCGGAGTCTCTGTCCGGCCGGTTGGGCGGCCGTGTGGCACGCATGAGACTTCTCACAGGAAGGGCCGCTGCCCATTGCGCCCGGCGGCGCGCGGCAGGAGGATGGGCCTATGCGCGTCCTTGTGGTGGAAGACGAACCGAAGATGGCGGCTGCGATCCGGCGTGTCCTGACCGCGGAACGCCATGCCGTCGATGTGGCGGATGACGGCGTTGGCGCCCTGGCACTCGCCAGTGACCGCGACTACGACGTCATCGTGCTGGACCGGATGCTGCCTGACCTGGACGGCCTGGAGGTCCTGCGCCTGCTTCGGTCCAGGGGCGTGAGTACGCCGGTACTGATGCTGACCGCCCTGGGCGCGCTCGATCACCGTGTGTCGGGTCTGGATGCCGGTGCCGATGACTATCTGGCCAAGCCGTTCGCGTTCGCGGAGCTGCTCGCCCGACTGCGCGCACTCGCGCGGCGCTCGCCCGAGCTGACCGAGGAGCAGTTGAACGCTGGGGATATCCAGCTCGACCCGGTGCGCCACCGGGTGACCGTCGGCGAGGCGGCCGAAGACCTGTCGGCCAGGGAGTACGCGCTCCTTGGCTATCTCATCCGGCAGGAGGGTCACGTCGTCACCCGCCAGCAGATCCTGGATGCGGTGTGGGGCGCCGAGCCGGACGTCTACTCCAACGTCGTCGACCTGTACGTCCACTACCTCCGGCGCAAGCTGGAGATCCTGGGCCGACGAGATGCCCTGCGGACGGTCCGTGGCGTTGGCTACGCCTTGTCGATGACGATCGAGACATCGAGCGTTGCCGGATGAGTTCGCCACGCGGCGGGGCGAGGGCGCGGAGCGCGGGAGGCGACCGGTCTGACCGTCTCGTGGCCCAGACCCAGCGACGACTGGCCACGGTGACCCTGCTGCTCATCGCGGCATTGCTGCTGGGTGTCGGTGTGGCAACCGCATTGGTGGCCACCCGACTGATGGATGCCAACGTGGATCGCGCCCTGGAAGCGGCTGCGTCGGCTGCAACACGCTCGGACGGCGAGGCCGACGAGCGGGTGGAGGCGGACCACATGCCCGCCAGCGCCGATACCTTCGTGTTGCTGGTCGATGCACAGGGCACACTGCGCTCCAATCCGTTCGGGCTCGCCAACATCGACCTGCCGGATACCGCTGCGGTGGCTGCAGCAGTGGCACACGGACGGGACATCCGCAACGGTCGATACGGCGGCATCGACATCCGACTGCTGACGGTGCCGGCTGCAGCGGGCGCGGACGGCGAGGAGGGTGGCCGTGGTGGTGGCACCTTCGTGCAGGCCGGATTCGTGCTCACGCTCCATGAGCAACAGGAGTCGCAGCTGCTGTGGACCATCGGGGTGGTGTCGCTCATCGGGCTCGCGGGCGCGGCCCTGGTGACCCTCCTCGTGACGCGTCGCGCCCTTGTTCCCATCCGGGCCGCATTCGCCACGGAGCGTCGCTTCGTGGCAGCGGCGTCACATGAGCTGCGCACACCGGTGGCCATCGTGCGTGCCTCGGCCGAGATCCTGGACCGCGAAGGCCTCGTCGCGGTGGATGGGCAGCCATTGGTGGCGGATATCGTGTCCGAGACCGACCGAATGGGACGCCTCGTGGGGGACCTCCTGGCGCTCGCGTCGGCGGAGGCCGGTGCCGTCAGCGTCGAGTTGCAGCCCCTGGAACTCATCGGGTGGCTGACCGATCTTGGCAGACGCACCGAATCGATGGCGGGCGCCCATGACCTCACGGTCGATCTCCGACTCCCGGTCGCCACCCAGGTGACCGTTGACGCCGACGAGGACCGCGTGACACAACTGATGCTCATCCTCGTGGACAACGCCATCGAGCACTCACCGGCCGGCGGGAGCATCACCCTGGAGCTCGGGGTCAGCGGCGGCGGTGCGACGTTGAGCGTCAGCGACCAGGGCGCGGGCGTCCCTCGCGCCGAGCGGGAGCGCATCTTCGAGCCCTTCGCGCGCCTGCCGGGTGAGCGTCGGACGACGACCGGGTCCGGTCTCGGCCTGGCTATCGCACGCCAGCTGGCCGCTCGCCACCATGGTGACCTGATCGTGGAGGACGCCACGGGTGGCGGAGCCCGGTTCGTGCTCCGATTGCCACTCCGACCAGGCGGCGGGCCCGCCGCGTTACCGACTGTCGGCGCCTGAGAGCAGCTGACGCTCACGGGCACGCATCGCGGCTTCCTCATCGGGCCGCGCGTGGTCCCAACCGCAGACATGCAGCGCTCCGTGCGTTACCAACAGACGCAGCTCGTCCGATGGTGACCAGCGAACGTCACCGGTATGGCCGCCGTGCCCCTGCTCCGCCTGCTCGATGGCGCGCTCGACCGAGACCACGATGTCGCCCAGGTCGGTCCGGACGCCCGGTGGCAGCACGAATGCGGGACCCTCGCTCCGTCGCAGCGTGGGATCCTGACCCGGGTGGACTGGGAATGCCGACGGTTCCAGCAGCGGGAACGAGAGCACATCGGTCGGACCTTCGTGGCCCATGTACTCCTCGTTGAGCAGCGTGATCTCGACGTCGTTCGTGAGCGTCAGGCCGATGCGGGCAGGCGTGGGTGCTGAGCCCGCGCGGAGTCCCGCGACCAGCGTGCGCACGAGCCGGGTCACGGGCAGCAGGCTTTGGACGCCTGCCCGGGTCGTGACATCGACCCGGTAGCCATCAAGATGGTGCGTACGGGCGCGGTCCATGTCGTCGTTCGGTTGGGCTGTGTCGTTCGTGTCGTGTGCCATGTCGTTCGGTTGGGCTGTGTCGTTCGTGTCGTGTGCCATGTCGTTCGGTTGGGCTGTGTCGTTCGTGTCGTGTGCCATGTCGTTCAGCTCGTGTGCCATCTGTGCCGGTCTCCGGTATCAGCGAACCCCGCAGCACCCTGTCGCGCGTCCAGGATCGCCACATCGCGCTCAGCGTCACCTTTCTCCGGTATCACTGGAAGATCAGCACCACTATTCGCGATCCGGCCCCTCGGCACGACTGCCACACGCCAACAGGCAGCTCCAAGGGTCGAAGTCGTTCGGTGATTCCGTATACGTGCGGAGTCGCATCGGGATGGCCCACCCGAACGCCGACCACGGGGCCAACCTCAGGGTGCGGCACGGCCGCGCCCGGCTCATCAGGACGCGGCACGCCCGGACTCGATCCGCGCGATTTCGGCGGTCAGCCGCGCCCGGCTCATCAGGACGCGGCACGCCCGGACTCGATCCGCGCGATTTCGGCGGTCAGCCGCGCCGTGCTCATCAGGGTGCGGCACGCCGGGACCTCGACCTCGACCTCCACCATCTCGCAGCCCGGTACCGGCCAGCCCATCAGGACGCGGCACGCCGGGACTCGATCTCCACGATCTTGTTCTGGGGATACTCGATGCGTCGGTGGTACATGCCCAGGAGCTGCGCGATGAAAGCCTCGCGGATCCGGTCCAGGTCCCGCAGCGTCAGGTCGCACTCGTCGAACTGGCCGTCCTCCAGCCGCTCGCTGATGATCCGGCTGACCATCGCCCGGATAGCCGGCTCATCGTGGCTGGACAGCGACCGGACCGCGGCCTCGACGCTGTCCGACAGCATCAGGATGGCCGCCTCGCGGGTCTGTGGCTTGGGTCCCCGGTGACGGAAACGGGCCTCGTCCACCGAGTCTGCCGCCACGTCTGCGGCGGCACTTCCGGGCACCACACCCGCGGCCGCCACGGCTGCCTCACGTGCCTTGTTGTAGAAGTAGCTCATACGCCCCGTGCCGTGGTGCTGGGGGATGAACGAGATGACCGGCTTGGGCAGCTTGTACTGATACGCGATATCGATGCCGTTCGCGACGTGCGCCGCCAGGATCGCTGCGGACTGCTCCGGGCGCAGTTCGTCGTGCGGGTTCTGCTGCCCCGAGGTCTGGTTCTCGATGAACGCGGACGGGTCCGCCAGCTTGCCGATGTCGTGGTAGTAGGCGGCCACGCGCACGATGAGCGGATCGGCGCCGACAGTCTCCGCGGCGCGCTCGGCCAGGTTGCCGACCATCAACGAGTGGTGGTACGTGCCGGGCGTCTCAAGCAGCAGCCGGCGCAGCAACGGCTGGGAGGGGTTGGCCAGCTCCATCAGCTGGTACGAGGTCGTGATGCCGAACAGATTGCCGAGCACCGCGAACGACCCCGCGGCCAGGATCGCGGCGCCCGCTGCGGCCGCGACCGACGCGAACAGCAGCTGCACCAGGCCGGCAGCATCCCGGTCGCCCAGGAGCGTGAACGTGGTCACGACCGCGACATTCACGACGGCCATGGCGATCCCCGCCTGGACGTACTGGCTGACCCGCTCGCCACGGCGGATGACGATGAGTCCCACCATCCCGCCCAGGAACACGTACGCGCCGACCTCGACGAGCCCCGTCACGGCACCCGCCAGGACGCTCATCAGCGCCAGCATCACGAGCCCCACGCCGGCATCCAGGAGCACGGCCAGGAGCAGCGCGGCGGCGGCCGTGGGCATCAGATAGGGCAACACCGACCGGTCCGCCGTCACCCGCAGCAGCAATGCCGACACCAGCAGGACGAGGCTCATGAGCACCAGGGCGCTGTTGCGGTGCCAGAGCTGCGACCGGAAGCGCCAGATCCAGCCCAGGAGGAGCGCCACCAGCAGCACCGCCAGCATCAGCCAACCGGCCAGCTTGGCCAGGTCGGGTGTGGGGTCCAGCAGTCCCAGCAGCGCCAGTCGCTCGTGGAGCGGCTCATCGATGCGTTGGCCTTGCTGGACCACGATCTCGCCCTTCTGGATGGCGAAGCGTACGGGCGCCACCGCGGCTGCCGCGACATCCTTCGCCTGCTGGGTCAGGACCGCGTCGTAGGTCGAGTTGGCGACCACCAACGGCGCCAGGATCGACTGCGCGAGCCGTCGCTGCTCAGGCGGGTACGACTCCGAGAGTCGGTCTCCCACACTCAGCCGCACGGCGTCCAGCTGGGTGTCGCGGACCTCGGCCTGCTGTGTGACCTCAAGGATGCGCGCCATCTCGGCACGCAGGCCCATCCACTGCTCGACGGTCAGGGCCTGGAGCGTCTCCATTGCCGCGCGCGAGAGATCCGGCAGCGCACTGGCGAGCGCGATACGCCGGGCATCGTCCTCCAGCACGGCCGTGAAGGCGGCGTCGATGGGTGCGACGAGGGTCTCGAAGTCGGCCAGCTGACGCTGCGCCGATGCCTGGCCGATGGCCGTGGTGTAGTCGTACTGCGGTGGGATCTGGAGGCGTGCCTCGGCCTGCCGACGGGCTGTCTCCGTCTGGCTCTCGTAGTCCACGGCACGTGGCGCCCGGATGTCCTGGTCCGCGATGTCACCGAGCGCGCCCCGGAAACCGGTCGGAAAGATCTCCACGGCCAGGATGGCGGCGATCGCGGCGACCAGCAGCGAGGCGGCCACGACCAGGCGCACCGCGTCGCGTCGGGTGAACGCCAGGAGTCGGGTCGAGCGGCGCGCGAGCATCGGTCAGAGGGCTATGCGCCCTCGACACCCCCATGCGCCGGATCGTGTGCCGCGAGATCGACGCGTGCCAGCTCCTGGGCGACCTTGGCAGACACGACCTTGCCGTCCGCACGACCTCGGGTGCGTGACGACAGCCAACCCATGACCTTGCCCAGGTCACGGGCGGATGTGGCGCCGATCTCAGTGATGGCCTGGGCGACCAGGGCGTCGACCTCGTCCTCGGTCAGCTGCTGGGGCAGGTAGGCCGTGATGATGGCGGCCTCGGCGCGCTCCTTGTCCGCGAGGTCGTCACGACCGACCTTGTGGTACGCGTCGATGGACTCACGACGGCTCTTGGCCTCCTTCGTGAGCACGCCGATCAGCTCGTCATCCGTCAACGGGCGACGAGCTGCGACCTCGGCGTTGTGCACAGACGACAACACCATGCGGAGGGTGTCACGCGTGAGCGCATCACCCTGTCGCATGGCGGTCTTGACGTCTGTCTGGAGTCGATCTGCGAGGGTCACCGGTAGCTCCTGGGCTCTCCGCCCGGGAGACCAGACATCGGGATCCGTGACCGGCCACATCGGTCGGTCGGTGGATCCGTCCGCCTAGTCCTGGCGGGTGGCCTTCTTGCGCTTCGCTTCCTTGCGCTTGCGCTTCACGCTCGGCTTCTCGTAATGCTCGCGTCTTCGAGCCTCCGCGAGGATGCCGCTCTGCTGGATCTTCTTGTTGAAGCGTCGGAGGGCGCTCTCGAAGGTCTCGTTCTCACCGACACGGACCTCTGCCAACCTCGGATCACCTCCCGCCCGGCGAACGTTCCTGCCCGGACACGCCTGCCCGGGGCCGGAGGCCGGGCTGGGTGCGCGCATTGGTGCGGGATGGGCAACCTCGTGGTCACGTGTGGTGACCACGAGCGTGCGCGACCCGCGCGCGAAGAGCCGGCGGAGTGTACACCAGCCCTTCCGTCAGGGTCGATGGGCCGGATGGTTACACCGATCGTCAGGGGGCGTTTGACTGCCTGGGCGCCGCTGGTATCGGAGTGACGGCTGGAACGATCGCAGTGACCGCCCCGCCCCGTGAGAGGCCCACCACGACCACGCCCTCCTGGATGGCCATCACAGGTGTCGGATAGTCTGCCGGGCGCGCACCAACCATCGCCGGCCATGCCAGCGACTGGCCCCAGGAGACGCCGTCGGTCGAGGTGGCGGACCACATGCTGGACACCCCCGAGCCGTCCGCCGCATACAGCTCGACCGAACCGACCGCGACCACGCGATCGCCAACTGCCAGCAGGCCTGTGGCTTGCCACTCCGTCCACGATCCAGGGAGCGCCTCACCAGGCGCACCGATAGTCGGCTCCTCGACCGCGACGCGCCACGTCTCCGACCCACGACTGCGCAGGATCTGGAAGGGTCCACCGAAGCCATCATCCCCGAGGACATACTGGGCAGCCTGCGATCCCGACCAGGCCAACCCGTGCGGCTGGAGGCAGAACGGGCCTCCTGAGCGGTCCCAACGCACCCCATCAGCGGACACGACCACCACCCAGGGCGACTCGCAGCCCGCCGCTTCACCCGGGACTGCCCTCGTGAGAGCGGCGTAGCCATCTGGACGGGACACGGGCTGCTCAACTCCCAAGCGACCCGCGCGGGTCGCTTCGCGTTGCGACCAGGACGCCGACCCGTTGGAGATCCACACCCGCGGATAGGACTCCGAGTCGCCCAGTCGGTCGTAGCGCCCGGTGACCAGCACGTGTCGACCATGGTGAGCGATCCCGTCGAGATGCAGGTAGTAGTCGCTGGGGATACCTGCCGGTGCGAATGCGCGCCGGTCCCTCACTCGGCGCCACGTCGTGCCGTCTCGGGATCGCCAGACCGCCACTGTGTCCCGGTCGACTACGCCCGCAACGAGCAGGCCGTCGGGCTGGTCGATGATCAGGAGCCCCTCGCCTGCCGCGCTTGAACCGGGTAGGTCCCCGGGTGACCTCGACCAGGTCCCGCCGTCCGTCGACAGCCATACGGTCGGTCGCCCCGTCGGCTCGCCGGCCGTGGACAGCCGCCGACCGATGGCCGCGAACCCGCGATCCCAAGAGGTGATGGACAGGAAGCGCGCGGGCTCCTGCAGCGAGGCTGCGACCCACGGAAGGCCCGCCGGAGCCGGGAGGATCGGAGCCGCAACAGGTGGTTGCGACTGGGCATCTCCGACCGCGCCCCCCATCAGGCTCAGGGCCAATGCGATCGTCGGGATGGTGCACTTGTTGTGGAGTCTCATACCCCCGGGACGCCTCCTGGCGCTGCCTGTCACTCGGACTCGGGTATAGACAGGACCCCCAGCATATACACTTCTACCATGGCACT
>Ga0105047_10002136_pt1 | contig 35399 bp, 25 predicted proteins | sample MAT04_FD_78384 | JGI IMG/M metagenome (GOLD analysis project Ga0105047, IMG submission 78384) | Freshwater microbial communities from Lake Fryxell liftoff mats and glacier meltwater in Antarctica - MAT-04 (megahit assembly) | ecosystem: Environmental > Aquatic > Freshwater > Ice > Liftoff... | reverse complement strand
CGCAGACCCTTCGAGCGGCTACGATCCATGCGGGCCGGTAGCTCAGTTGGTTAGAGCAGGGGACTTTTAATCCTCGTGTCCTGGGTTCGAATCCCAGCCGGCTCACAAGTATTCGCTCGCAGTTGGCGCTGGGTACATAGGTATTTGTGGCTTGGTGCGGTCTTTTAGTGGTCGCGCACGTCCTTTGCCAGCCACGCTGCCAGCCACGGCGGTGAGAGTCCGTGGTACATGGTGACCGTGGTGGACAGATGACCCTGATCCCCGGACGGCGACACGGATCCACCGACCCGCGCGTGCGGACCTAGGGTGGCAAGCCCGGCGGCGCTGCCCCGCCGGGCTCCATGTGCCGGCCACTCCAGGTTGTTTGGGTTGCGCCACGGGGTGGCCGCTCGCGTACCATCCCGCGATGCCACCCAGCGCACCGGGGGAGCCAAACGATGGCGCGATCCGGGTCTACATGCGCCACTACTTCTCGTATTCGCACCTGCAAGCGGCCAAACGTGCAGCTCGCCGCGCTGAGGCAGTCGAGCAGCAGGGTGATCGGGTCCAGCAGGATGAGCTGGACCACAGGGCCGACGTGATTACGGCGATCGTGTCAGCTGCTCTGTATCTCGAGGCCGCGGTCAACGAAGTGTTCCAGGACGCCTCGGATGAACTGGCGCACCCGCCTCACTCGCTTAGGGGAGTGCGAGTCACCGCCGACCGGGTCGCATTGCTGCGTGCGTTCTGGGCGGCCACGAGCGACGGCCAGAAGGTGCGGACGCTCGCCAAGTATCAGCTGCTGGTGCACGCGATGGGAGGGCTTCCCCTCGACGAGGCCGGAATCACCTGGCAGCGCGCCCAGACCGTCATCGTGCTGCGCGACTACCTCGTTCACTATCGCCCCGAGTCCGTTTCTCGAGCGGTCGAACACAGGTTCACTCGTCGCCTGGCGGGCTATCGCATCACGGATAACCCGCTTGCCGGCGAGGGTCATCCGTGGTGGCCCGAAAGGGCGCTCGGCTCGGCTCTCGGGCACTGGTGCGTCGACGCGGCGACTACCTTCGTGGGGGACGTGTCGTCCAGGACTGGGCTGCTCAAGCAGACGCCGATCCGGAGCGCTTCCAGAGCACCGCTCATGTGAAGCGGAGCACACGGCTGCTTGCTTTGGAACGTCTCGCGGACGGTTCCGGTGCTGCCTTGGTCGCTGTGCCGGTGGTAGATGGACAGGCACGGCCCTAGGATCCGAACGGCACTGCGATGGTCCTGTCACGCAGGCCGTACCGCTGGGGTCTGTAACGTCTACGCGACAGTGGTAGGGTTCGCCAGCAGACGGCCGCCTTCTTGAGGACATCGCTGGGGATTTGGCGGTGGAGTGGCCGTGGAGGAGCGTGCATGGCCAGCAAGGGCGACCCAGACCGGGATGGGCCCTCAGGTCGCGTCTCACGGACGGCGACTGATACCCAGTCTGTCTCCACGAACATGTGGCGCCTGATCGAGCATGTCCCCGAGATTCGCCAGTCATTGGACAGTGGGCTGGAGCAGCTCGTACGCGGCGACACGGTGTCCATGTCCGCACTGAGGGCCGAACGCGGTGAGGGCAGCCGCTGAGGCGGTCACCAGCGCATATGCAGTAGCCGTCCTGCGAGCCGTCGACGACATCACTTGGCGCAGGCTCAACACAGCGATTCGCGAGATTGAGGCCGATCCCAGTTGGGTCTCGCCGCGCATGCTCGCACCGCGTGACTCGCCATATTCCGGATGCATCGTGGACCCATCGGTGCCCGACTGGATGATCTTCTACAGGATCGTCGACAAGGGCGCTGCTGTGGAGATCATCACCATCGTCGACACGGGCGCCCTTGGTGCGACTCTCGATCCCCCGTAGCCGCTACGCCATCGCGGCAGCCGCCACGCCCGGTCGCGTCGTTCCGGTCTCGGCCGGAGTCCCGGAGCGCCCGGTTCGGAGGGCGCCCCCGCGGCATTAGGGTATCGACGGGCACTTACTCGGGGCTTACCCCGGCCACCCGGGAGACGATCTCGCATGATGGGCAGGCCGTCTGGGAGGCCGGCGGCGCCTCACGCGCCTCCCTGTCGCACCATCCGGACGGCCTCGATCCGTCGCAGCACCTTGTGCGTACTACGAGCCAGCGACAGGCGACCCGGATGCCGGTGCCGCCATCCAGAAGCGACGAGACTTGGCCCCCGAAGCGGGTCGACCGGGTCTTGTGCTGTGCATCGGCTTCCGTCCGCCCACGTCGGGGACATCGTGAACTTGCCGCGAGCGGCTCGAGGACAGATCGTGCAGGGCTGGCCAATCCGCGGACCCCAGCTGCCTCACCCAGTCAGCACCGCGTCCATCCCCCGCGCGACCGCACGCTGCCGCTGCTCCAGCACGTGGCCGTAGGTGTTCGAGGTCAGTACGATGGTCGAGTGCCCCAGCAGGTTCTTGACGTCCTCGAGCGTGAAGCCCTGGGCCAGCAGGAACGTCGCGGCCGAGTGCCGCAGGTCGTGGAACCGGACCCTCGGCAGCCCGGCGCGGTCGAGCGCGTCCTGGAAGCAGCGGCTGACGGTCGCTGCATGGTAGGGCGTGCCCGTCGTGCTCGCGAACACGTGGCCGCTCTCGACCCAGCGTGACCCGGCCAGCAGCCGGTCCATCAGCTGCCGCGTCCGGTGCGCCCGCAGGGCGCTGACCACTGCGTCGGGCAGCACCAGCGAGCGACGGCTCCGCTCGGTCTTCGGCTCCAGCAGGGTCAGCGTGCCCGAGACGTTGGCAAGGGTATGCCGGACGCGCAGCCGCCCCGTATCGAGGTCGACGTCCTCCCAGCGCAGGGCCAGCAGCTCCCCCTGTCGCATCCCTGTGCCGAGGGCCGTGATCCAGAGTGCCCGGTGACGGTCATCGGCTGACGCCTCGATGAGCCGGTGTGCCTGCTCGGGTGTCAGTGGCGTGATCTCGTGGTGCGGCGCACGCGGGACCTCGACCAGCTTGGCCACGTTCCGGCTGACCATCCCCCAGCGCTCGGCGGTCACCAGTGCCCGGCGCAGGACGGCATGGATGTACTGCACCCGCCGGGGTGACAGGCCCGTGGCCGAGCGACCGTTGAGGAAGCTCTGGATATCCGCGGGTGCGAGCTTCGCCAGCCCGAGGTGGCCGAGGCCCGGGATGAGATGCGCGGTCAGGATGGTGTCGTAGCTCGTGTAGGTCGAGTGACGGAGCGATGGCCGGGCCACCTCGTCGAGCCACCGGCGCAGGTACGGGCCGACCTTGAGCCGCAGGTCCGGGATGGGACGCTGCTCCTCGTGGAGCCGCATGACCGCGGCCATCTTCTCCTTGACCTCGGCACGCGAGTGGCCCATGACGTGCTTGCGCTTCCGCTTGCCACCCTCGTAGCCGAGGTGGACGCTGCCCGCCCAGCGGCCATCCCAGCGCTCGTGGATGGAGCCCTCGTTCGGACCGCGTCTGGTCACCGCTCGTCCGGCCCGCGCATGATCTGCTGCCCGGTGGCGGCGCCCGGGTCCAGAGCGGACAATCGCCTGCGTCGGTCACGCTGGCTGTGACGTGTCCGCTCGCGGTCGTTGCAGAAGAAGCGGCGCCGGGCGTCCAGGACCAGGAATGGCTGGTCGCACTCGCGGCACAGCGCCGCGCCCGGCTCACCCTCGGTGATGCGCCGGAGGGCCTCGAACAGCTGCAGGTAGATCGGCTGGAGGATAGACGGCCAGACTCGCGCCTCCCGGGGTACGAGGACGTGTCGGGCGACGCCGCCCGACTGCTGTGCCACGCGCTCGGTCGCGAAGCGTCGCTCGACCGCGACCTGGAGACGTGGCTCGATGATCAGACGGACGAGCTCCACCGCGTCGTCCCACGTCGTGCCGAGCGTGTGGCTCCGCCGCCGGGCCTCGAGCGAGGCCCTCGACTCACGCTCGTCGGTCGCGAGGAGCCGGACGTCCTCGGCCATGTAGTCGCCGAGGAGCACGCGAGGCCATGCGGCGACGGCGCGGCGGAGCGCCGCCTCGTCCTCGTAGCGGTCCTCGTCCGGGTACGGCACCGGCGGCACGACCGCGCCCGCATATGGCGTGCCGAGGATGAGTCCCTCGGCCGCGCCCTCGAGGACCACGCGCCCCCAGTGCGGGTCCCACACCCGGTCGTCGCGGTGCTCGCTCAGGTGCCACAGCATGGTCAGCTGCCACCGGACGGTCGCCTGCTCCGCGGCCACGAGTGCCAGGGCGTCGATGACGTCCCAGCCCTCCCGGGGCGAGACCGGCACGGGCGGCCGGCCGACCGTCAGACGGTGGATGCGCGTCGAGTCCAGGACGCCGTTGCGCCCGAACCAGCGGGCGGCGGCGTGCCCGTCGGAGAGGTCCAGCCGTGCGAACGCCTCGGTCATCAGCAACCGGTCCGCCGTCCACTCGAAGGGGTCGTCGTCCCGGCCGCCATGACGTGCCCGGAAGACACCGCGCTCGTGGTCGTAGGCGACCTCCCCGGGCACCAGCAGTCGGCCGTCCCCGGCGAGTCGCGGTCGATGGCTCATCGTCGAGCCGTCATCGAAAGATTGATGGGTTGTGCATCACACATTCGCCGGTCTATCCTCTGGATGGCTAGTACATCATCGAAAGCCTGCGGGGAGCCGCGTAGAAAGGATGCCACACGTGACCAAGCAAGACAAGCCTGTGGACGCGATGGACCGTCACGCGCCGCTTCTCCGGATCGACGACGTGGCGGACCGGCTCGCGGTGAGTCGCTCGATGGCCCACAAGCTCGTCGGGCAGGGCGCCATCCGCTCCGTGCGCATCGGCCGGGCGGTCCGGGTCCGACCGGCGGACCTCGACGCCTTCCTCGCCGATGCGGCGCGCGAGGGCTAGGGATGGGGGAGACGCCGATCCTCCCGCGTCTCGAGGCGCTGCCCCGGGCACGGGTCATGCCCAACGGCAGCTGGCGTGCGTGCTGCCCGGTGCACCAGGACAGCACGCCGAGCCTCGACTGGAGGCTCGGCGATGACGGGCGGGTGCTGCTCACGTGCCGAGCGGGCTGCGTCACTGAGGACGTGGTGGCGGCGCTGGGCTGCACCATGGCAGACCTGTTCGTGCCCGAACGGGAGGGGGCCCCGCCGCCCCGGCGATCGCCGGTCGTCGCGACCACCGACTACGCCATCCGCGACGCCCAGGGCATCCTGGTCGCCATCCACCGCCGTCGCGACCGGGCGGACAGCAGCAAGACCCTCATCTGGCTCGATGCCACGGGTCGGACGGGCCTCGACGACCTGCCGGTGGCGTCCCTGCCGCTGTACGGGACGGAGCGTGTCGCGGGTTGGGATACCGCGCGACCCATCGTCATCGTGGAGGGCGAGAAGGCGGCGGACGCGCTGCTCGCAGCGGGCCGGCAGGCGCTGGGCACCGTGACCGGCGCCGCGGTCGTGCCGGACCGGTCGTCCCTCGCGGTGGTCGACGGCTTCGAGGTCCTCCTGTCGCCCGACAACGACCTGCCCGGCCGCCAGCACATGGCCGCCATCGCGACCGGCCTGGCGGGTGTGCCTCGTCGGGTGCGCTGGCTCGACCCGGCAGGCTGGCCCGACAAGGCCGACCTCGCCGACATCCTCGCGCCCGGCCACACGGCAGCGCAGCTCCATGGCCTGGTCGAGGCAGGCGACGTGCTCGCGGTGCCGGATGCGGTCACCGCGGACATCAACGCCCGCATCGGAGACGTGCCCGAGGGCGCGGACAGAACGGACACAACCGGGGATGTGGCAGGTTCTGTCCGTTCTGTCCCAGCCGATGACGGCGACGGGGACGGATGGCCGGACATCGAGCCGCTGACCGCCGACGCACCATTGCCACCCTTCCCCATCGGCGCCCTGCCGGCATGGATGGGGGACATGGCCATCGCGGTCGCGGCGAACACCGAGACGGACCTGCCGATGGCCGCCCTGACCACGCTCGGCATGGCGTCGGTACCGCTCTCCAACCGGTTCACCGTGGCCACCCCCACCTGGAGCGAGCGGGGCGTCAACCTGTTCACGGTCTGCGTCGCGGACTCGGGTGAGCTCAAGTCGGCGGTCTTCGCCGCGCTCGACGAGCCGCTCCGCCGGCACGAGCTGGACACCATCGCCGAGGAGGCGCCCGACCTGCTCCGCGTGGGGGTCGACCGCAAGGAGCTCCAGACCCGCCTCCAGCTTGCCAAGGACGGGCTGAAGGCGGCCATGAAGGCGGAGATCCTGGCCCGCAGCAAGGCCGACGACGAAGCGGACGAGAAGGTCCAGGGGGCGCTGCGTGCCATCGGTGTGGCCCGCGAGCATCTCCGGAGCGCCGAGCACGACCTTGCGCAGGACGCCGACCAGGAGTCGAAGCCGTATGCCCTGCTCGCCGACGACTCGACGCCCGAGGCGCTCCAGCGCCAGATGGCCCAACAGGACGGGCGGGTGGGCATCGTGTCCCCCGAGTCCGAGTTGTTCCTCATGGCGGCCGGACGCTACTCGGACAAGGGACCCAGCCTCCAAGTCTACCTCTCGGGCTTCAGCGGCGACCCGATGCGCGGCGACCGGATCACCCGCGAGGCACCGCCGGTCGAGCATCCGGGGCTCGCCATCGTCATCGCCACCCAGCCGGTCATCCTCGAGGACGCCCGTCGCAACCAGTACCTCCAGCGGCGCGGCCTGATGGCTCGCTGCCTGTATGCCGTGCCGGCGTCGCGGGCCGGATCGCGGCACCTCGCCGACCGGCCGTCGGTGCCGGGCTCGGTCGCACGGGAGTACCGCGACACCCTCATGCGCCTGTGCCGCCTCGGCGACGCGGAGTCGTCCGCGGCACCGGTCGTGCTGCACATCCGTGGCGAGGCGCTCCAGCGCCTGGTGCGCTGGCACGACGAGGTCCTCGAGCCCCGGCGTGACCGGTTCACCGGCGACCTTGGCTCGACCGAGGCGATGGCTGCCTGGGCTGGACGGCTGCACGGTGTCGTCGTGCGCATCGCGGGCGTCCTGCATGTCGCGAGGCATCTGGGCGACGCCGCCACCACGGCCATCGAGCCGTCCACCGTGGACGACGCCATCGCCATCGGCGAGTGGGCCATCGAGCATGCCCACGCGGCCTTCGGCATCGAGCGCCTCGATGGCACCGGCCACGACGCGATGCGGGTGCGCCGCTGGTACCGGGCCAGGGAGGGGAGCGGCCCGACCTTCTCGGTCCGCGACGCCACCCGGGGGTTGCGGGGCATCGACGCGGAGCGCATCAGGACAGCGTTGCGGCGGCTCGAGGAGCACGGCTACGTGCGGGTCGAGCGACGGAAGCCCGGACCGGAGGGCGGTCGACCCACCGAGATCGTCCACATCCATCCAGACGACCAGGAGCACGTGGCATGAGCGACATGATCGAGCGACGGGACAGAACGGACGAAACCCCGTCGACGGCAGGTTCTGTCCGTTCTGTCCGGCCCCACGGCCCCATCCCACGCCGACTGTTGGTCACCCTTGCCGAGTACGTCCAGCAGGGGAGCCACAAGGCCGCCGCCCATCGCCTGGGCATCAGCGAGTCGACGTCACGTCAGCGGGTGTCCGAGCTCATGGGCCTGGTCGGGGCCAAGAACGCGGCGCAGGCCGTGTGGCTGCTGCGGGATGACCTGGGGTGATGAGCGTCTCGCACGCCCCGCGCACCCTCTACCATCCAGCGGAGTCTCGTGTAATCACCCCGCCCATCTGAGGACGTCACGCGTTGATCTGGTTCGACAGCCGGCCACCGAGGCCTGTCACGTGAACGAATGGGGTTCGCGGCCGAGGTCAAGTCCTGGTGGGATGCGGAGACCCGGGCCCATCCAGAGTGGCGACTGGGACGCTGTGAGGTGGAGCAGACCCAAGAAGGGGGCAGGGACCGGTCAGACCTGATCGTCTGGCGCGATGGAGTTGTCGGGCTGGCCGGGGAGTTGCGTCTTCCTGACCACCCAACGGCCAGCCCCTGGCATCCTGACAACCTGCAGTCGGCGATCCTCAAGGCGAGGACGAGGGGTTCCCGATGGGCGTTCACCAGTGATGGGCGCACGCTCCTGCTCCTCGATGTGGACAAGGCCGGGCCGCCGGAATCCCTGGTGGTCCAAGTCGTCGACTTCGTCCACTTCGCACGACGAGATGAGCTCGACGGCGCGCCGTTGCTGGCCCGGATCGCGGAGGCGTGGACCCAGGGCCTCGCGACGCTGGCGCCGGTACTCACGGGACGGCAACAGCCACCCGGCCTGGCCGCCGACGAGGCGTTCATCAATGCCCTTCGGGCACTGCTGATCGGGCCCGTGGCGGCAAACGCTGCGCGGATCACCTCACGCAGGCTCGCCGAGACCGCGTACGCCGATGACCTCGTGCGCTGGATGGTCGATGAGCAAGGCTGGAGTCACCTCCCGGAGTCTTGGGATCGCGAGGTGCAGCGGACGGCCCAGCTGAGTGCGTACGTCTTTCTGACGCGGCTGATGTTCTACGCGGCGGTGCGACGCTGGCAGCCCGCCCTGAGCGAGTTCGGGTTCGGTGACGTGACGGCGGATGTCGCCCAGAGCATGGTCCGGGTGTTCTTCGAGCACGCTCGCAAGGTCTCTGGCGACTACGAGACGGTGTTCGCCGTCGACCGAGCGGTGGAGTATGCGCTTGCGTCCGACGCGTCGGTCAGTGGGTGGAGGCGCATCGCCGAGCACATCGCCGCGTTCGACCTCTCCAGCGTGGACTACGACGTGATGGGTCGGGTGTTCGAGCGCCTCATCGATCCCAACGAGCGATACGAATGGGGTCAGCACTACACGCAGCCGGACGTCGTCGACCTGATGCTCAGCCTGGCGATCCCTGATGGCCGTGGGGTGGTCCTCGACCCGGCCGTGGGATCGGGGACGTTCCTGGTCCGGGCGTATGTGCGCAAGCGCGTGATGCTCCCGGAGCTCACGCATGATGAAGCGCTCCGGGAGCTATACGGACTCGAGGTGTCCGCATTTGCTGCCAACCTCGCGACCATCAACCTTGCCAGCCGGGACCTGCGTGTCGGGGCCAACTACCCGCGTGTGACGGTCAAGAGCTTCTTCCAGGTGGACCCGGGTGGATCGTTCATGCGGTTGCCCTCGCCGACCATAGTGCCGTTCGGGTCGTCGGAGCCCGTAGCGGTGGATATCCCGCCGGTCAGCGCGGTCGTGAGCAACCCGCCCTATGTCAGTCACCAGCGTCTGGGACACGACCGCTTGGCCGAGGCCAGAAGCATCCTCGGACGCCATCTCGGCCCAGTGTCGACACCGAAGGACCTCCCTGGCTCGCCCAACTTCCACGTCTATTTCTGGCTCCACGGCGGACAATTCCTGCGCCCAGGCGGCAAGCTCGTGATGATCACCTCGGGTGAGTGGCTCGATAGCGACTACGGGTCCGCGCTGCAGCTCTGGCTGCTCGACAACTTCGTCATCGACTGCATGATCGAGACGCTCGCGGAACCCTGGTTCACGGAGGCGCGCGTCGGTACCGTGGTCGTGTCTGCCCGGCAGTGCGATGACCCAGAACAGCGAGACAGCAACAGGGTCGTATTCGCCCTCCTGCGCAAGCCCCTCCGGATCCTGTACGGCACGACCGGTTCCGAGCAAGAGCACCTCAGGCGCGTCGACTCGCTCCGGGACAGGATCCTCGCTGCTCCGGGTGGCGCGGGTGAGTCGGACGACTTCGACTACTCCGCGGTGTCGCAATTGGCACTGCGGCACCTCGGCCGGCGATCTGCCGCGCTGTGAGCCCGTACTCCGGCGCTCCATGGCGATCTCGATACCTGAGGGCTCCGAAGGCGGCGCTGGCACTGGCCGACCGCGACGACTTCGCCCCCCTGGGCGCGCTGGCGACCGTTCGGCTCGGTCTCAAGACGGGAGCCGATGGCTTCTTCCTACTCGCGGTCGTCGACGATGACGGCAAGCGCGAGCAGCGTGAGATGCCCCTCCGCCCAGGGAGAACCGTCCGCGTACGTGGGCTCAACGGATGGCAGGGCTATCTCGACCGTCGCGACCTCGCTCCGGTGGTCCGCAATCCACAGGCGCTCTCGAACGACCGCGGTCGCGCGCTGACGATCCCGAAGGACACCAGGTCGGTGTACCTGCTGCCACGGCCCGGCAGCCCGGACCAGTACCTTCAGACGTATCTCCGCTTCGGCGAGATGGAGGGTGTCCATCAGAGCCGACTGGTCAGGGACAACGCTGGCGGCGGTCCATGGTGGCGGCAGACACGAGCGGTGGCGCGACCCGCCATCGCGCTGCCCTACAACTCGGCGTATGACTACGGCGCGTGGCGCAATCCTCACGGTGCGGCCATCAATGGGCGGTTCGTCGGCGTCGATCCTCTCGATGGCATCGATCCGGAACTGCTGTGCGCTGTGCTCAACTCGACCTGGACACTTGCCGGCCGGCTTCTGGAAGGTGTCGCGACCGGGACGGAAGGCGCCTACGACGTAGGACCCGTCGCCGCTCGGCTGATCCGGATCCCGGACCCGAGGAAGTTCCAACCTCACGGACTCGCGGCGATAGAGGTCGCTCTTCGGACAATCCGCGAGAGCGACCTCATCCCCGCAGCTCCGGACAGGGATGGCCGCGTGGTCGGGGAACGTCATCGGCTGGACCTTGCCGTGATGCAAGCCCTTGGCATCGGCGTTGGCGAAGCGAGCGCGGAAGCCGGGCGGCTCTACGAGAGCTATGGACGCTGGCGGGCGGCGGTCGAGGATGTCGAGCGCCGCATGCGCGGACTTCGCGGGGCGATGGGGCGGATGGGCCTCGGCCGCGGCGCCACACCGAGCGTAGCGGCTGCCCGACGTATCTGGGACGAGCTGGCCCCCGACCGTTCGTTCTTGCCCCGCGACCTCATCCACGATGGTGATGCCCTCGTCGGGGTGGAGGTGCCAGGGCGCCTCATCCGCCTCGTGGATCGCCCGCTGTTGGACGACCACATCGTCGCCTCCAAGGAGGGTGACTCGGTGGATGTCGGCTCCTGGGAGCGCGCGCGGTACATCTACATGCTCAGCGAGCTTGGCTTCCACAGTCCATTCGCGGTGCCGGCTGAGGCGGAGCGGGCCGCCCAGATACACCGTGCCTTCGAGCAGGAGTCAGCGACGCTGCGCGCGCTCGCTCGGGCGCGCGCTCGCTATTTCGTCAACGAACGGATCGTCGACGAAGTGGTGGAAGAGGTGGTCAGGCTGTGGCACAGGCACTGCCGGACAGCCGGTCAGGGTGTCCTGCGCAGCGGCCTGATCCATTGATTGGGCTTGACGAGGAGGCCTGATCACCCCTCCGGGATGGTATCGACGATGTGGGCCACACCTGCATGGGTCGTCGCCCAAGGCGTCCCCGCCTCTCGCGCTCGGCGGCAGGTGGCCCCAACCTCGATCGGACGTTTGTACGGCACTGGTACGCATGTCGGGTCGGACCCTAGGCAGCGGTGGCTGGCCGCCATACGGTAGGCGGGATGCCTTCCGACAACGCCGACGCGACCGATGCCCCGCGCCGTCATCTGTCGTGGCTGGACCATCCCCGGTGTGCGCTGCCCCAACCCGACCACGCCCGGTCCGTTCTGCCCGGTGCACGCACGACGAGCAGGCTTCGGCGGGCGCTTCGCGCGCAAGCCCTCCAACCCGGTCTACCGCACCGCGGCGTGGCGGACGCTGGCGAAGCGCACCGTCGAGGCATGGGTCGCGAGACACGGCTGGGTGTGCCCCGGCTGGCGACGGCTGGCGCATGCCGTGCCGGTCGGTGGTCTCGCCTGCGACCATCCCGACCCACTGGCGCTCGGTGGCGACCCACTGCCGCGGCAGCCCGGCGTCCTCTGTCCCTCATGCAACGCGCGCAAGGGTCTGTCCCAGCGGCGACGATGACCTGGGGGTGGGGGTACCTCAAATACGGGAGCCTCCCCGGTGACGTCCTCGCACCCCGTGATGTGCGCGGCTGGGTTTCCCGGTTTTTCGCCGTGATCGCCCGATGACGAAGCGAGCCGACGCCACGCCGTGGCGCTCCCGCATCACGGGCTCCGGCACGGAGGACCCCGCGGTGCTGGTGGCGAACCCGCGCAACTGGCGGCTGCACCCGAAGGGCCAGCGGACGGCCATGGGCGACATGCTCGCCCGTGTCGGCTGGGTGCAGCAGGTGCTCGTCAACCGGACCACGGGGCTCGTGGTCGATGGCCACCTGCGGGTGGAGCTGGCCCTCGAGCGGGGCGAGCCATCGGTGCCGTGTCTGTACGTGGAGCTGACCGAGGACGAGGAGGCGCTCGTGCTCGCCTCGCTCGACCCCATCGGTGCCATGGCCGCCACCGACGAGACGGCACTGACGGCGCTGATGGCGGGGATGTCCATCGACAGCGCTGACCTCGAGCGTCACCTCGCGGCGCTCCTGGCCGGCAAGCGGCGCAGTGGGCAGACCGACCCCGACGAGGTGCCTCCGGTACCCGATGACCCATACGTCGAGCGGGGTGACCTGTGGCTGCTCGGTGACCACCGCCTGCTGTGCGGTGACGCCACCGACGCTGCCGATGTCACCCGCCTGCTCGATGGGGCGACCCCGACCCTGCTGGCCACCGATCCGCCCTACGGCGTCCGGCTCGACCCCACCTGGCGCGACGGCGTGTACAACAAGCTGGGTCCCGCCGAACGCCCGTACATGCAGGTGGACGCTGCCGAGGACCAGGGCGTCGGCGATACCACACCGCCCGTACAGGGAACCGGTCGCACCCGGGGCCATCGGAACACGACCATCAGCGGCGACACCCGGGTCGACTGGTCCGACGCCTTCGCCCTGGTGCCCTCGCTCACCGTGGGCTATGTCTGGCATGCCGGGGTCCATGCCGCCGCGGTCGCCGACGGTCTCGTGCGCATCGGCTTCGAGATCGTCAGCCAGGTCATCTGGGACAAGGGACTGTTCGCGATGGGCCGCTCCTGGTACCACTGGGCACACGAGCCCTGCTGGGTGGTCCGGAAGCCAGGCGCGAAGGTGCCCTTCCTCGGTGGCCGCGACCAGGCGACCATCTGGCGGGCGCCCTCACCCAAGATGATCATGGGCGGCTCGACCGAGGAGAAGCACGACCACCCCGCGCAGAAGCCGGTGGTCCTCGCCGAGACGCCCATCGCCAACCACCTCGCACCGGGTGGCGCGGTCTACGACCCGTTCTCGGGCTCGGGCACGACGCTCATCGCGGCCGAGTCGCTCGGACGCCGCTGCTACGCGATGGAGCTGGAACCGCGCTATGCCCAGCTCGTCATCGAGCGCTGGCAGGCCTTCACGGGCGGGGTGGCGGTCCGTGGCTGAACGAGGAAGGGCCCCGGACTCGCGCCCGGGGCCCTGCGTGGGTTGGTCGCTACTCGGCGACCAGCTCAAGGGCTGCGGCGAGGTCCGCGTCCGCGCTCATCAGGCGGGTCTTGGCTGCGATGTACTCGCGCTGCGTCTGGTTCTCGCGGGAGGCCATCATCTCCGCGACCCGCAACGCCATCCGGGCGTCCGCGATGATCTGGTCGAGCGTTGCCTGGTCGGTGTGGGTGGTGGTGTCCATGACCACACGTTCGCTCTGTGTCGCGCGCGATGCAAGGCCTGTTCGCGCCACGCGACCGCGATGACACCGGTCGGACACCATGTGCCCGGAGCCGCTCGACCACGTCCCATCACCCGGCCGGCGCGGTCCCGCCCACAGGCGCCACGGATGCCCCGTGTCGGCGCGCGGACCCGCGGGTGGGACATGGACGCCACCGGACGAACGGAGGCCCCCAGCTTGCGCCGAGGGCCTTGCCAGGGTGTTCCCTACGCCAGGAGTGCCAGGAGCTCCTCCACGTCGTCGGGGTTGTCCCCGGGCGTGAGGCCGGTCATCCACATGACCGCGGCCGCCTCCCTGGCGGTGGCCTCCTCGCAGCCCCAGTCCTCGACCAGCGCACCCGCGATCTCGTCCTCGCCCATCTCAGGCGATCCCGGGTTCGCCCGCGTCCCCGTCGATGTCGTCGCCAAGGGGTGTCTTGGCGTCCGCCTCCCTCGCGATCTCGGCCCGGACCCGGACGTCCTCGTAGACCTCGGGTCCGCTGGAGTGGCCGGCGAGGACCTGCAGCGCGTGCTGCACCTCGTCGCTGGCGATGGCGTCGAGGTAGGCCCTGCCGCCCAGTTGGTCCGCCGCTGCGATGGTCGCCCGCGCCGCCGTGACCTCGGCGCCGTTGGTGGCAGCCTTCGGCGCTCGGGCCGTGCGCGGCGCCCTGGCCTCCTACGGCTCCTTGGCCACCGCCGCTTCCGGTCCGCCCTTCCGCTCGTTGGCCGCCTTGCGCAGGGCTCCGGTGTACTCGGTCCAGTGGGGCCTGCACATCCGTCCGAGGCCATCCCTGCCGCTCGGCTGGACCGGGAAGTCAGCCACCGGTGCCCGGTGCTGCGGGATGGAGAACGTGCTGCTCCCGGCGCACAGGCGCCCGTCGGGGACCTCGGGCCTGGTGCCCACATGGACCAGGGGCTGCCGGTCGCGTTCTCGTCGTGCTGCCATCGTGGTGGCTCCTTCGATGCTCGCTCGCGCCAGGGGTGGCGCGATGCATCGCATCAGTCACTCAGGGGCCCGCACGATGCAAGGCATCCCGGAGCGATGACACCCATCGGACACCGACGTGGGTAGCCGGGGCCCAGCCCGCGAGCCCGATGCCGTCAAGCTCCTCCGGGGCGAGACACGTCCCTCTCGGCTCAACGGCATGGAGCCGCTGCCGCGCCTGTCGTTGCCGACGATGCCGAAGGACATGGATGAGCGGGCCCGCGCCGTGTGGCGGGCGGTGCTCCGGACCATGGGCGATGCGGGCGTCATCACCGCGGTCGATGGACCCGTCCTGCGCATCTACTGCGAGGCGGTGTCCCGGTATGAGGAGGCGCAGCGGCTGTATGCCACGTCGAGCCCGCTGCTGCGTGACCGCGGTCACCTGACCAAGAACCCGCTCCACCAGGTGGTCCGGGAGAACGCGGACCAGGTGCGGGTGCTCGCACGGGAGCTGGGCCTGTCCCCGGCGGCACGCGCCAACCTGCGCATCGAGCAGGGACCCGGTGCGGGCGGTGACATCGATGCCCACATCGGACCGCCACCGAGGCTCCGGATGGTCCTCGGCCACCGCTGAGGCTGGCTGTCCCGCGATGGTCCCCGACGCGCTCACCGGCGGTCCGAGGTTCGCCGCCTTCTGCGAGCGCTACATCCGCCATACCAAGGGACGCTGGGCGGGCATGCCCCTGGTGCTCGAGGAGTGGCAGCGGGAGTTCTGGTGGGAGGCGCTGGAGGTGGACCCGGCGACAGGGCTGCGCATCTACACCGAGATCGGCCTGGGTCTGCCGCGCAAGAACGGCAAGAGCATGCAGGCCGCCGCCGCCGCCCACTACTTCCTGGTCGCCGATGGGGAGCCCGAGCCCGAGGTCTATGTCGCGGCGGCAGCCCGCAACCAGGCGGGCATCGTGCTCGGCCAGGCACGCCGCATCGGGCTCCAGAGCCCGCGCCTGCGACGCCATGTCCGGGTCCAGAGCCACCTCATCGAGTGTCCCCGCAACGGCGGCATCATGCGTGCCCTGTCGGCGGATGCAGCGTTGCAGCATGGCCTCAACCCCTCGGCCAACATCATCGACGAGCTGCATGCCCACAGGGACAGCTCCCTCTACACGGCACTGACCACGGGCACCCTCGCCCGGGAGCAGCCGTTCACGCTCTGGATCACCACCGCGGGTGGCACGGGCACCTTCCTGCACGACCTCGTGGGCGTCATGCACAGCGGCCCAGGGGTGCTCGAGGACCGGGGAGCCCTGCGCATCTATCGCGATCGCCGCAATGGCGTGCTCATGTGGTGGTATGGCGCACCCGAGGGTGCCGATGTCGCGGACCCCGACGTCTGGGCCGCCTGCAACCCGGCATCCTGGCTGCGTGACGGCCGGGTGCTGGCTGCGGAGTACGGCCGGCTGCGCTCACGGGGTGCGATGGCGGAATGGCGCACCTATCACCTCGACCAGTTCGTGGAGGAGATGGAGGCATGGATGCCCGTCGAGGCCTGGGAGGCGTGCTCCGGGGACCCGGTGTTCGATCCGAGGCTGCCGGTGCATGCCTGCGTGCGCGTCGCACACGACCACCGCACCGCCGCGGTGGCGATCGCGCAGCGGCAGGGCGAGCGGGTCGCGTTGCGGGTGCGGACGTTCCCGGACGTGCCACTACCCGAGGGCGAGTACGTCGAGGCCGACACCATCGAGGAGCACATCCGCTCCCTGCACACCCGCTACCGGGCACCGGTCTCCGCGGAGGTCATCTTCCGGACCGGCGGTCCCGCCTACCACCGGAAGAAGCCGGGTCCCGAGGTGCTCCATCACGGCGCCTTCTTCGAGCCCAGCCGCCAGCGGCTCGTGAAGCAGGGCATCGTGATGCTCGACTTCCCGTCCACCGCGGAACGACTCGGACCTGCGGCTGCGGCACTCATGCAGCAGGTGACCGCGCGGACCCTGGTCCACGACGGGGATGAGGAGCTCGGTCGCCAGATGGGGCGGGTCGTGGCGCGCATGGCGCCGCGGGGCTGGTCGGTCGCCTCGGGCACGGGCGAGCCCGTCATGGCCGCCATCGCGGCGATGCTGGCGGTACAGCGGGCACTCACCGCGCCCAAGGCACCGGTGTATCGGACGAGCGGACTGGGGCGGTGAGGGTGGGCGGCGCGGCGCGGGGAAGGCGAGCGGAGGACCATGATCTCCGGTTCGAGGCTAGGCCATGCCTGCCGCTGCGACACGCTCATGAATCCATGCACGAACGGATAGGCCTCCGGAGGGTGTCCCGCTCCCATCCACCGTCTTCATGTCGCCCCCGCGGGCTCGATCGGCAGCGACCCGTTGTCGGCCGCTGCGAGCTGGCCAAGCAGGAAGTCCACCCATCCGACGATCTGGGACGCGTCGATGGGATCGGCCCGATTGAGGCCGTGGTTGGCCGGGTTTCGGAGGTACGCCATCATGCCCCGGAACAGGTCCATGGCACCCCTCTGTTCCGGGTCGTTTCGTCCGAGGCGGATCAGCGGAGCGTGCTGGCTGAACGCCAGCTCCATCAGTGGGACGCCGAAGACGGCGTCGCCGAGCCCTGCTCGGATCCGGACCCTGTCCTCCAGGATCACGCATGCCTCCCGGATCGCCCGGTCGTGGTCGGTGGCGGCACTGAGCAGGTCGGCACAGCGGCGGCGCAACTCCGCGTCCCGGATACCGCCGACCGACCCTGACACCGTGCCGATGGCCAACGTTGGTTGTGCCCGAGCCACTCGTGCCCGCTGAGCCACAGCCTCGAGATAGGCTTCGATGGACGAAACGCTCCCGAGATAGCGCACCGACGGGCTGATGTCGCGATACCACGTTCCATCCTCGTCGGCGCCTCCCCCGGTGGCGAGCGGCTCCGCGTCCAGCAGGGCCCGCACCCGGTCCGCGCGGTCGCCGGCCAGCCCAGCGTCCGTGAGATCTTCCCGATACAACCGAGGCTGCGGCGTGTCGGAGCGATATCTGCCATAGGCCAGCCCGACCGCCGCGACGAATGCCTTGAGATCGTCGTGCCCCTCGCCGGTCGCACGAATTCCAGCGAGTGTCAGGCGAAACACTGCGATCGGCTCTCGTCCCACGAACGCGAGGTCGGGTACGAGGATGTCTCGCTCGAGGTCGAGATCTATCCCGAGGGCGTCACGGTCCAGGTCGCGCTGCACCTCCGCGACCGTAGGCCACGAACCGATGCTGCAGAACTGGCGATACACGCGCTTGAGCACCACCAGCGCCGGCGGGTCCCCGGGATCGTCGGGGTCTGTTCGCGCCGCCGGTGGATCCCCCTTGACGCGAACCGCGGTCATCGAGCCAAGCTGGGAGCCGCGTAGATACGGCTCGCCGAGGCCGTTCCACAGCTCGCTGACCACGCCATCCGGAGTCCGCTCCTCGGGGAATGCCTCGCGGAACTCGGTCAAGGTCCGGTACGCGGTCTGTGTCGGCACCGACCAGCGCTCACCGTACTCTTCGACGGACGGTTCCCGGCCGAGGTCGTCTGCCAGGTGGTCCCATTGGATGATCAGGGTCAACACCCGGTCGCGGCGTCGTCGATCATGGTGGACGGCCTTCAGCAGCCAATCCGTGAATGGCTCACCGGGCTCGGCCGGGAGAGCAAGGGTGAATGGCAAGGGGACTCTCATAAATGAGAATCTACCACTTCCCGTTCAGGCTGGAGGTCAGGCCTTGCCGTGGTTGTAGCCTTCGTGCGTTGTGGCCGGTCGTTGTGGTCCGGCCCTACGAAGGACTGCATCAACGCTCGACCTTGCGCCGCTGCACCCCACAGAAGCGCGGTCCTCCGGCAGGCCCCGTGCTGCCCAAGACGGCGCTACCGCACGGGAGCCGAACCCGACCGTCGGAGTCCCCGGTACCTACGACCGAGATGATCTTCGTCTCACCTGTCGGGCGGCTTTCGCTTCGAAGCGGCGGCGCGTCGCCGTCGCCCGCTAGTTCCAGGCTGGCGCCATTCACCTGCGCGGAGGATGAACAGGCCGTCGTTATGGGCATCGAGGGCTCTGAGGGCCGTCAGGCCCGCCCGGAGGCCCGACTCGCTGGACGTCTCTATCTCCGCCGTGACGCTCTTGCCCTCTTCCTTGTGGATGCGGAACTTGAACCGGGTCTTGTCTCCACGGCGCAGGAACACCTTGAGGACGTCGTATAACCCGTTGGTCACCAGCCCCCAGAAGACGACCTGCGCGACCTGGGCGATGTCGAGCACCACGGCGGGCGGCGGCAACTCCGATAGTTGTACGTAGAGGCCACCCACAGGCCTGAAGCCGGCCCGGTCGAGTCGCTGCAGTCCGACCTGCAGTTCGGGGAGGGTGAAAGCACCGGGGTCGACCCACAACCCGATATCTGGCTCACCTTCGCGCGGCACGATGAGTGGCTTGTTGAACGAGACCGACATTCCCTGCCTGCCCCCGATCGCATTGACTTGATCGTCCGGCACGTCGAACTCGACAAAGAGCTGGCGCTCACCATCTGGGCCGTCCCGCACCTCTGCCGTGACGATGGTCGAATCCACCAGCTGGTCGAGGTCGTGGTCCACGACCATCGGCACGGGTGAATCGAGCAACTGTTGGGCCAACCGCTGCAGGTCGTCGGCGTCCAGCAGGGCCCTGCCATATGACGGGATGACGCCTGTGCCGGCGAGGACGCCCTCGAATCGAGCCACTAGTAACTCCAGTCTGACGAGTCCGATGGTCTGTCGATCAGGTGCGTCCGCCGACTGTGGTCGTGCCCGCGGTGGACCTCGTCACAGGATCGCCTGGACGAACTCGCGGTCCAGCCAGAAGCTGCTGCGGACCGGTGCCACAGCACCAGCGGCCGTCGAGTCCGTGTCGTCGCTGTCCGCTGCGTGCGGACGGATGTGGATGTACGCGGTGGAGCTCGGTGGCGGCAGGTCGGTGGGGTCGACCCGCATCGCTTCCTGGAACATCCGCCACTCCTCCTCGATCCCCGCGAGTTGCGCCGCGGTCGGCGTCCAGGAGACCGGTTCGAGCAGGATGCCCGAGTCGGCGTGCTCCAGGCCCCTGGGGCCCCCGATGGGCAGGAACAGGATGCTCTCCACCTGCTCGATGAGCGTGCAGGCGGGCCAGATCTCGGCGATCAGGTCCGCGACCTGGAAGGTCGGGAAGCTCACAGCCTCGTGCGGCAACCGCTCGTCGTCGACCGTGACGACCTTGATCCGCTGGTAGTTCCGATCCCAGAGGCCGGACACGGCCCGCATGGTCGCGTCGATGATGAGCCGCCGGTACTGCTTCGGCCCGGGCCGGACACCGGCCGCGATGTTCAGGTCGCCGAGCGACATGCCGACGTACTGCGTGTACTCGGCGATCAGCGCCCCGTCATCGGTATTCGTCACGAAACGTCCCTCCACTGCTCATACGGGCGGCACACACGGCCGTCACGGCATGTCGTCATCGCGATATCCGCAGCGGCCGGGCCATGCGCCGCAACTCGCCAGCGTCGCCGCCGAAGATGTCGCTGCCGAGCCGGTCCCCCGTGGCGTCGATGACCACCGAGCCGACCTGCCAGAACTCCCAGTCGTCCCAGCCCGTCGGCAGCGCCGGACGCGCGCAGCGCCAGCAGGCCACCCATAGCGGCAGGTCCCCGAACGAGGGGGCGCCGCCGGTGACGTTCCGCCACATGTACCAGGACGTGTAGAACATCGGCAGGCGCCCGGTGCGCTCGTAGATGCGGCCCACGAACGCGCGCAGCTGGACCCGCACGTATGCCTGGTCGGCGGCACCGAAGGGCGGGAAGCACTCGATATCGATGACGAGCGGCAGCGACCTCGGCAGGCCACCCACATCGGCGAGCGTGTCGAGCATGTGGTCCGCCTGTGCACGACCCCCGATGCGGTAGTCGTAGAAGTGGTACGGACCGACCATCAGTCCTGCCGCTAGCGCGGCCGCCAGATGACGCGTGAATGCCGGGTCCACGAATGTCGTCCCCTGGGTCGCCTTCATCAGCACGAACCGGGCGCCGGTGCCCCTGACGAGGCCGAACGGCACGACCCCGTTCCAGTGGCTGACGTCGATGCCCGCGACGAACGGACCGCCCGCCGAGCCGTAGCGCACGGGCGTACTCGGTCCGCCGCCACTGGTTGGCCGCACACCACCCGGTCGCGGGGAGGCCGATGGCACCGGTTCGGGCTGCTGCGGCGTGCTGAGGATGATCCATCGCAGCACGTCGAGGATGCTCCCCACGATCGTCCGGACCGCCTCCCAACGCGCGGACTCCCGATCTACCGGGTTCGGCCCGGCAGATGCCGACGGTGCGGCGGTCGGGGTGGGCGTCGCTGTCGGAGCGGGCGGGATCTTCATCGTGATCGCCGCGAGGGCCACGACCCCGATGCCCTGCGCGGGTGCTTCGCTCGGGTCAGGCGTCGCTGTCGGTGCCGGCGGCTCGTCGGCGGGAGGGTCGGTCGGGGTCGGCCGCTCGGTGGGGGTCGGCCGCTCGGTGGGGGTCGGCCGTTCGGTCGGCCGCGGTGTGCGCTCCGGCTCTGGGGTGGGCTCGGGCGGGGTCGGCGTCGGGGTCGCGACATCGGTCGGTTCCGGCCGGATCGTCGCCTCGGGCGGCGATGGGGTCGGCTCTGGCGTGGGTACCGCGGTGGCAGGTGCGGTCACGTCCGGCGTGGGCGTGGGGACGACCGGTCCAGCGGACCCGTCCGGGGTCGCGGAGGGGGTGGGCGACGGCGCCGCAGTAGGGCCTGGGCTGTCGGCCGGGGTCGCCAACGGCGACGGCGAGGCCGTGCCTGGCGTCCGGGTCGATCGGGGGGTAGGTCTCGGAGTCGTGGGCAGTGTCGGTCGAGGACCCGGATCGACGCGCTGGGAGCCCTGTCCCCCGCAGCCGAGACCGAGTGCGGACGCGGATCCGCCCGAGGTCGCGCCCGGGTCCCCAGACGCGCCGATGCCGGTCAGAGACGCACCAATGCCCGCTGTCGACAGGAGCAAAGACGCCATCACGGCTGCGACCCCGACCAACATAGGGGAGCCCGGCCGACGATGGCTCTTCGCTCGGGTACCGGTTGCTAAGGCTCGGCCGCCCTGGCACCCATGATCGGCAACGGAAATGCAGCGTGCGACCCATCGATCAAACATCGCTGCGCAGACCCGACCGAGGTGGCCGGTCCGACCGGGCTCCGTCCTGGGCGCGCGCGCCTCCGTCCTTGGGTGCCGCTGATGAGACCTGCGCATGAGCCGCGCCCTCGCCATTCTCTAGAAGCGGGACGTGTTCGCTTCGACGCTCGCCAAGATGCCGGGCTCGAGCGGAATGTCGTTGCGCCGGCCTGGTGACGTGGCCTGCTGCGCAGTAGTCCAGCTCATTTTGTCCAGTCATGTGACGTGTGATTTGGCCTCGATACTGGGGCCGCGGACCGCACCATCGGTCCGCCTTGCTCCCTTGCCCACCATCGCGCCCGTTCGGATCGATCGCAAGGGTCCGCTCGCTGACTTGCGCACTGCGGGCGAGGGTACTTGGGTCCCTCTGGTGTGTCAGACCCGGACACCCTAGCGTCCGCGGCTGAGCTGGACCGCACCGTGTGCGGGAGCAGCCTCGCGAGGAGGAAGCAGTGTCGTCACCGCGGACTCGGTCGGGGTCGCCCGTTGGGCGCCGGTGGGCGGCGCTGCTCGTCGCTCTGGCAGTCGCCCTCGCAACCGTGGCCAGCGGGGTCACGACGGACCGATCCCTGGCGGCCGACCCCTCAGCGTCCCTGCTTGCGGACGGCGCACCCGAACCTGCGGCGGAACCGGACCCGACGGCAGAACCCGAGCCGACCCAGGAACCGGACCCGACGGCAGAACCCGAGCCGACCCAGGAACCGGACCCGACGGCCGAGCCCGAGCCGACGCGGACGCCGAAGCCCACCAGGCAACCGGAGCCGGAGCCCACCGCGCAACCGGAGCCTGACCCTCCTCCGACCGACGCGCCGGGACCCACCGACCAGCCGCCGACCCCGATGCCCTCCGCGACCGCGGAGCCGGGACCTGGGGAGTCGGATGCGCCAACCCCTGAGCCCACCGCGGAGCCGGATGACACACCGGAGCCGGACGTCTCGCCCTCGGCTTCGCCGGAGCCGCCGGACACGAATACCGCCGACATCCTTGAGCCACCAGACGAGGCGTTCCTCAAGGGTCAGGTGACCATCACCGGGACCGTCAGCGGCTCCGGCCCGGCCTACGCCCTCGACTACCGGGTGGGGTGCGACACCGACGGCACACCCATCGTCGTGGCAGTCGGCGAGGGCGGCGCGCCCATCGAAGCGGGGACACTCGCCGGCTGGGACACGACCGTCCTGCCTGACGGCCGGTATCTGCTGACCCTGACGGTCACGACCGCAGGTGCGGAACCAGTGGCCGACGCGATCTGCGTGACGGTCGACAACACGGCCCCGGCGGGCTCCCTCACCGGCGCTCCGCGCTCCGACGCTGGTCCGGTGCTCGGCACGGCGACGGACGCCAACCTCCTCGCCTATGCCGTCGAGTACGCCCCGGGCCCGGACGCCACCGACGGTTGGCTGCCCGTCGACGCGTCCACTCCGGTCATGGACGTGCCGGTGACCGACGAGGGCGCGCTCGCCAACTGGGACACCGCGGCGGCACGGCAGGGCCCGCTCGACGGGCTCCACTCCGTCCGGCTCACGATCAGCGACCGCGCCGGCAACCAGACCGTGGTCACCAGGGTCGTGTACCTCGCCAACGCCGCCAGTGGCGAAGCCTCGCCGGTCAAGCGCTTTGCCATCCCGGTCGATTGGTCGCTGACCATCGACCGCGACACGGGCGCCGTGGGGCTGCGCCGGGAGCTGTTCCGGATCCCGAGCTACGGACCTGCCCAGTCATTGACCCTCCGCTACTCATCGGACGAGCGCGCGGAGTCGGACAGGTTCGGCATGGGGTGGACGAGCGACCTCACCCAGCATCTGGGCGTCTATGACGGACTGGTCGTCTGGTACACCGCGCGGCACGGCGTGGTGCCCTTCGACCAGATCGATGGCTCCTGGGCGGCAGTCCTGCCCGTGTCGCCGACGCTGACCCATGACGCGGATGCCGCGACCTTCACGCTCGACCAGGGAGATGGCACGCTGCTCGTGTTCGAGGACGTGGCACCCGGTCGGCTGCTCCGGATCGCGGATGTCCGCGGCCAGGCCCTCACGCTGGGGTGGACCGACACAGCGGTTGCCGCCACCGACGATTCCGGTCGGTCATCGACCCTGGAGCTGGACCTCGACGGCGGACACGTGGCCAGCGTGACCGACTCGGCCGGTCGCTCGTGGCGCTTCGCATACGACGGCGAACTGCTCGCCTCGGTCACCGACCCGGCCGATGCGGTCTCGCGCTTCGCCTACGAGGATGGCCGACTCGTCCGCATCGACACGGCCCGCACGCTCGATGGGGGACCACAGCGGGTCAGCTGGCGCATCGCCTATGGCGCAGACGGCTCGACCCTCACCGACCCGGGCGGCGAGCCTGCGGTCCCGGCCGGCAGCGACCGGTACGTCCCACCGGACGTCGACATCACCGGCCTCTCGAGCTCGGATGCGACGACGACCGCTCCCGCGCCGGGGTCAGACGAGATCGTGAGCGACACGAAGCGCGGGGAGGCCGCGACGGTGACCTCGGCTGATGGCACCGTCACGCGCTACGAGTACGACCGCGACGGCAACCGCACCGCCACGGTGCAGGCGTGGGACGCCGGCGCAGATCCGGACGCCGACAGCAACGTGCGGACCGAGTACCGATTCGCCGAGGACACGGTCGCGGGTCGCGCCGGCCTGGTGACGTCCGTGGTCGGCCCGACCGGCGATGTCACCCGCTACCGCTACGACGCGATGGGCCGTGTGGTCGCGGTCATCAGTGTCGGGGCCATCGGACCCGACGGCACCGAGGTCGACCTGGTGAGCCGTATCGTCTATGACGAGCTCGGGCTCGTTGCTGCCACGGTCGACCCACGCGGCATCGTGACACGCTGGGTGACCGATCCCACTGGGCACGTCACCCGTCGCATCGTCAACTGCACCGACGGCGGTTCGCAGGTATCCGCGGATCCGGCGGCCTGCAGCGGTGGGGGCACGCACGACGCCGACACCAACGTCATCACCGACTACGCGTACGACGTAGCGGGAGACCTGGCGTCCGAAACGCTGCGTATGGAGGGCCAGGACCGGCGGACGGAGTGGACCCATGACGACGATGGTCACGTCGTGCGGGTCGTGGCGGACCCGGACGGCCTGGCCATCACGACGCAGACGGCGTGGGATGGCGAGGGCCGCAAAAGTGCCGAGCGCGATGCCCGCGGAGCGGTCACACGCTGGTTCCGCGACGAGGCTGGCGATGTCGTCCGGGTCGTCGTCGACTGCACCGACCGTGGCACCGACCCGCCCGACGACTGGCGCGCGTGCACTGGCGACGGCCGCGCGGACGGCACCTGGAACCTTACGACCCGGTACGCCTATGACGAGCGGCATCGCGTCACGTCCGTGACCACGCCGACCGGCCATGTCACCACGCTGGCCTACGACGGGGATCGTCTCGTCCGACGCACCGAGCACGACGTGCCGGTCGGATCCGCGCTGACCGACCTGGTCACCACCTATGCCTATGGCGACGGCGGACGGACCGTGTCGGTCCGCGCGCCGACCGTCGACGACGGCACGTTCGTGGTCACGACCGAGCGGCGCGACCGGCTCGGACGGCTCGTGGAGCGGATCGAGGGCTGCACCGATGACGGCGACAGCGTGCCCGCCGACGGCGTCGTGTGCCTCGGCCGGGGCCTCGTCGACGCCGATACCAACGTCGCGTCCACGTGGGGATACGACGCCGCCGGGCGTCTCGTCTGGATCAGGCAGCCAGACCCGGCGAATGACGTCGACGGGACGTCCACGATCATGACCCGCTATGCCTACGACGGCGCCGGGCGGCAGTGCCTGGTCATCGAGGTCGCGAGCGAGACGCGGGATGGCCGCACGGCATGCGCATCAGGTCCCGCCGCGGACGACCAGGAGCGGATCACGAGGCTGCGCCTCGACGCCGCTGGAGATGTGGTCGCGTCCATCGGGCCCGATGGACGCCAGATCACCGTCCGGTATGACGCGCTCGGTCGTCCCGTGGCCCGCGTCGACGCCGATGGGACCAGGTCGACCTGGCGCTACGACGCGGCCGGGGATGTCATCCGGACCCGAAGGGATAGTGCGGACTCCCCGGTCGATATCGCCTGGACCTACGACGCCGCGGGTCGTGCGATCGTGCGGGTCGCGGATGACGCCCGGACCCGGTACGGATACGACGAGGCCGGTTCGCTCATCTCGGCCCGCGGACCCGATGGTGCGATCGCCATCACCCGCGATGCAATGGGCCGGGTGATCGAGGTGGACCCCACCGATGGCCCGTCTACGACCTATCGCTACGATCTTGACCGTGTCCGGCGGACCGATCCGTCGGGGGATGCCACGTTCGGCCTCGACCAGTTCGGCCGCGTGGTCCAGGCGGCGACGCCACTGGGCGACGTGCCGATCACCGACAGCTACAGGGCGGACGGGGCACCACTGACCGCAGGGACCGCCGCGCTCACCACCACGTACACCCACGATGCCCTCGGGCGCCTGACCGGCACGGTCACGAGCGATCCGGCCGGGACCGAGCTCGCGCGCTATGACGTGACCTACGGGCGCGCGGGGGTGGTGCTCACCGAGGCGTCGAGCATCCTCGACGACCCCGCCTCCGGGACGGCGACCTACCGATACGATCATGCAGGAACGCTGCGCGAGTACGACTCGCCGCTCGGAGCCGGGTACGGGCCGACGGCTCGCGCAGTCCGGGAGGACGCCGGGACCGACGAGCTGGCTCCTCGGCCGGCGACCTGCCCCGACGCTCCGGCCAGGCAGACGTTCGGCTGCGACGGCCTCGGTCGGCTGGTGTCCATCCGCGATGCCGACACCGGTGATGTGATCGCGACCTACACCTACGACGCCCTCGATCGCGCGGAGAGGGTGACCCGCGGCGGCGCCACCGTCCGCTTCCGGTACGTCGGCGCCAGCGACCAGGTCGCCCAGACCATCGACGAGGACGGCGTCACGCGGTACGTCCACGACCTCGATGGCCGCCCGCTCGGCGAGGTCCGTCCCGACGGATCCGTGGGCGTCTATGGCATCAGCCCGGCAGGTGACGTGACCTGGGTGTCCGATGCCGCCGGAGCCGCGACGGCCACCCTCCGATACGACCCCACAGGCACCGTCATCGCCGCGAGCGGGATCGCGCTGCCCGACCTGCGCGCCCGGGGCGCCTGGTACGACACAGCCACCGGGCTCTATCGCATCGCGGGCACCTGGCACGCGCCACCGACCGGACCGCTCCCTGAGCCGTCGCGAGGGCTCCCGCCTCGGGACGCCGGACCACCCGGTCCCGACCCGCTCGCTCCCGGCACCTCCCTGCCCTCCGGCTCCCCGCCGGTCCACCTCGACAGCATCCATCCCGGAGGGACCCCGCGATGACCCTGGCACACCACAGCGATCCGCGGCCACACAGCGGCCTAGCTGTCCGCCGACATCACCGGGCGCGGCACGTCCTGGTGCCCTTCGCGCTCGCCGTCGGTCTGCTCGTCAGTGGCATCCCGGTCATCGCGGGACCCATGCCGGTGCGTCCGGCGGCGCAGGCGGCCCCGGACTACCAGGCACCGGACATGTCCCAGTCGGAGGTCCAGCGGCGCCAGCCGCGACCCTTCGAGCAGATGCCGGGCGTCACCCAGGTATCGGGCCTCGAGCGGGCCAACGCCACCGCGACACTGGCAGCCGGGGTCACCCAGGGCGACAGCGAGTTCAGCCGGACCATCGACAACGGGGACGGCAGCTACTCCACGACCATGTCGCTCGACCCCATCAACTGGCAGGACCCCGCGGGCACCTGGCGGCCCTTCGACGACACCATCGTGCCGGTCGCACAGACCGATGCCGCAGGCAAGCCGCTGGCATCGGATGGCTTCGGCTACGTCAACCACGCGGGTCCCTTTGACGTCCGGTTCGCCACCGCCGACGGCGCCAAGGCGACCGGGCAGCTCGTCGACCTCACGAGTGGCCGCACGTCGGTGGACGTCCTGCTGCCGGGCACCGAGCCGACCACCACCGACGTCACCGATGACGTCCTGACTTTCTCCGATACAGGCTCGGGTGCCGACATCCGCTATCGCGTGGAGCAGGGCACGCTCAAGGAGGAGATCATCCTCGCCAAGCCGCCCACCGAGAAGAACCCGGCACGCTTCCCGTTCGAACTCCGCCTCGACGGCCTGACCGCGACCCAGGGCAAGGACGGCATCATCAAGCTCGCCGACGAGCAGGGCGCGATCGTCTACACCATCCCCGCATCGACGATGCTCGACGGCGACGAGACGCTGAGCCCCGATGTGCGCCTGAGCATGGCCGTGACGACCACACTATCCGCGATCGCCCCTGGGCGCGTGCTCGTGATGGTCATCCCGGATCCGAAGTGGCTGGCAGATCCTGCCCGGACCTACCCGGTGGTCATCGACCCCACCTTCCACTACGGCACGGGCCGCTCCGACACCAGCAGCTCGACCTCGGTCATGATCCAGCAGGCCAACGCGACCACCAACTACAGCGGCGTGTCGCCCCTGACCATCGGCAAGACCGCGGGCGGCCAGGGCCAGGAGGCCCTCGTCACCTTCCCGACCCTCGACGTGGTCCCCCGAGACGCGACGGTCGTCAAGGCCAGCATGGCCTTCACCGTCAGCTCCGGCACCGCGGGCATGGGCATGGAGGTCCGCCAGATCACATCGGCCTGGAACCCGGCCACGGTGACCTGGAACCTGGCACCGACCCATACCGCCAACAAGACGATGACGACGGCCATCGGCGCTAACACGGTCACGCTCACCCAGCTCGTCCTCGGTTGGGGTCGCGCCAGCTATCCCAACTACGGCGTCCGGCTGCGCTCGACCGGCAGTAGTGGCCAGTCGATCGTCGTCCCGGGATCGGGTGCGGGCTCTCCCGCCCTGACCGTGACCTACATCAAGCAGCTCCGGCTCGGCGTCGACGACCTTTACGGCTACACGAGCTACGACTACGGTGGCGACACGGCCGGCATGGTCAACGCCGCTACCGGCAACCTCGTGCTCCAGCACACCGACAGCTCGATCGGCGTCCCCGGCTTCACCGTGGACCTGACCCACACCTTCAATGGCCAGGATCCCTACGGCCAGCACAAGGCAGCGCCCGATTCATGGGCGGTCTACGGCGAGGGCTGGAGCTTCAGCCAGGACTGGCGTCTGTTCGAGATCCCGAGCGGAGATTCCGCGGTCGTGTTCAAGGACGGCACCGGGCGTATCCGGGTCTTCACCCACCTTAATTCCACGGGCGGCGTCCGGACATATTCGCAGCCGATCCAGTACGGCTACACCCTGACCAAGGACATCAACGCGTCACCGGCCGACCCCAACAAGATCTGGACGCTCACGTCCACCCAGGGCGGTGAGAAGGCGTTCTTCGAGTCGGGTGGCAAGCTCACCCGCCGCGAGGACCGCAACGGCAACTACCTGACCTACGCCTACGACGGCTCCGGTCGCCTGACCACCATCACCGACGAGATCGGCCGGACCACCACTTTCGACTACACGTCCGGATCAGGCTCACCGACCCGCCTCCACAGCATCACGGACATGGCAGGACGTATCACCGACCTGACCTATGACAGCTACGGCAACCTCACGATCATCAAGGACGCGTACGGCAGCGCCGTCCAGCGCAGCACCACCTTCGGTTACGCGCTGGCGGACCAGCTGGCGACCGTGACCAGCCCGACGGGCAGCCAGTTCGTCATCGACTACGACATGCTCCACGGCTGGGAAGGCGCCACCACCGAGGGCTGGGCGATCGGCTCCGGCTCCACGGGCACCGTGGTCCGTTCCACGACCCAGGCCTACAAGGGCAGCGGTTCGCTCAAGGTGACCCTCGGCTCGTCTGGGGTGGCCCTCAACGACGAGGTCGTCGAGCCCTTCAGCCCCAGCAAGTCCTACAACAGCGCGCCCCAGGAGATCCTCGCGTTCGTCTACGTCGCCTCTGGTGCGCCGGCCATCAACGCCACCCTGCGGGCCTCCAACTCCTGCTCGGGCGGCTCCCAGACGTCGACCGCGGCACTCACCGCGGGGGGCTGGAACGAGCTGCACCTCGAGTCGGTCGACCAGGATCCGACCTGCCCCCTGACCGAGCTTGGTGTCCGATTTGCCACACCCGGCGGCCAGACCTACATGACGCCCATGTACATCGACCACCTCTACATGCGCGGCCGGACCCTCGGTGTCCGCGATGCCATCGGCGCCCACACCGTGTTCCAGCAGTGGTCCTTCGACCCGGCCAACCGCGCGACCACCGTCGGCCTCCTCGATGCCGTGGGCATTATGCAGCCGACCACCTATCGCTACACCGATGTCGGCGAGGTCGACCAGGTCACCGACCCCTACAGCAACGTCACGACGACCACATATGACAACGACTGGCGGCCGACGAGCATCGCCTACCCCGGCATACCCAGCCGCACGGACACGTTCACGTATGCCAGCGGTGTCATGGCCTGGGAGACGGCGACCACGAATGGCGCGACATCTCATATGGGCGCCGATGCCGCCACGGGTGACGAGCGCTATCAGCTTGATTCCGTCAACGAGGGGCGGCGAGTTGCCAGCCTGACGTTCGTTGCCACAATCTACAACCGTGATGCCGCAGGCCGTATCACTTCGCGAAAGCTCAACTGGTATTCCGCTGGCGCGAATCTCGACACGGTGCCGTTCCCGTCGCCGACGTCCACGCTCGAGACCACCAGCTATACCTATACCAGCGACGGCATGGTGGCGACGACGACCGATCCGCTTGGCGCCGTCGCCAAGGACGAGTACGACACGGCGACCCGCCACACCAAGGACATCGACAACTATGTGCCGGGCGGCTTGGACCCCGACGAGAACCTTACGACGCTCTACGTGTACAACACCGCCATAGTGGCCGGCAAGGCGGGCCTGGTGACGCAGTCTACTGATCCCACGGGCGCGGTTACCGACACTACCTACGACGACCTCGGCCACCAGCTGTCCACGACCAAGACGGGCACCGGTCTAGGAGCTGGCATCGTCACCGCGACGACGAACGATGCCAACGGCTCGGTAGTGAGTAAGACGCTCGATGGCATCGTCACCGAACATACCTACGATGCCAATGGCCGCCACACAAAGCTCGTTGTGGACAAAGGCTCCGGCAAGCTTAACCTCACCACTGAGTATGCCTACGACCTCCAAGGGAACCAGATTGCAAAAAAGGACTCCAGGGGGACCATCACGCGGTCCTGGTATGACGCGAACAGGCGGCTCATCAAGACGGTGGCGAACTGCACCACGACCGGGACGACCCTGCCGTCGGCATGGGAGACCTGCACGGGTGCCGGTACGGCCGACGCTACCTGGAATCTAACAGCGACTTACGGCTACGACTCCCTGGGTAACCAGACGTCCGAAATCGCTCCGAACGGAGCGGAGACGCGCAACGGGTATGACTCCAACGGGAGCGTTATTTGGACCACCGACAACTACGCAGCATCGACCACATCACCCGATCAGAACCTGACGACCTACTTCTACTTCGACGACCTGAAGCAGGATGTGGCAACCAAGGCGCCAACTTTGGACCGGACCACGTTCGTGGTCACGCGGCGTACCTATGACGACCAGGGTCGGGTGTCCTCCGAGATTGTGAACTGCACAGATTCGGGCACGACGGCGCCGATCAACCCCGCCACCTGCACCGGCGCCGGCACGGCGAACGCGACCACCAACATCATCACCACCTACGCCTACGACGCCGCCGGCAACCAGGTGGCGGTTACCGCACCGAAGTCGTCCGATTCAAACTCAGGCACCAACACCGCGACGACGAGGTACGCCTACGACGGCGGCGGGCGGTTGTGCCGAGTGCTGGAGGCGGCGACCACTAACCTCCAGGCGCTGGCCGATCCGTGCTCCACGGCAGTGTCCGGCACGACGACCAGCGACCTGTCGACGCGATACACCTACGACTCGAATGGCAACCTCGCGTCGGCAATCGACGCGCGAGGCGACACACAATCCTATGCCTACGACGGTGCGGGCCGTATGACGAGCCGGACCGACGGCCTTGGCAACATGCTCATCTGGACCTTCGACAGGCGCGGAAACCAGCTCACCCAGGCCAACCGGGTGGGCACGCCCGCCGTCGCCATAACCTGGACCTACGACAACGCGAACCGGATGCTGACCCGGGTCGCCGACACCGTCACGACGACGTACGGCTACGACGCCAAGGGCAACGTGACGAGCGCCCAGGGGCCTGCGGGAACCATCAGCACGACATTCGACCGGCTCGATCGGCCGACGGACGTCACGCCAGATGACGGCAGCACCCACACCGTCACGACATACAGCTTCACGGCGCCGACCCGGTCCGATGCCGCGGGCCCCTCCACATTCGCGCTCGACAAGTTCGGGCGCGAGACCAGCGCGACCCTGCCCCTGTCGGGCAGCGCGTTCCTGACGACGTACCGTGCCGACGGCGAGCTGTCCACACGGACCGATCCCAACGCCAACGTCACCTCAAACGGTTACGACACCATCGGCAGGCTGCTGACCAAGGTCACCACCGGTTCCGGCGGGACGCCGACCCGGGCCTCGCTCACCTTTACCTACAACCGGGCCGGGCTGCGACTGTCGGAGGCATCGACGGTCAGCGGGGATCCGGCTAACGGAACCGCGACGTTCACGTCGGACGCCCTGGGACGACTGACGGGCTACACCTCGCCACTCGGCACCAGCACCAATCAGGCCTATGGCTGGCAGCAGGTCCCCAACCGCGACAGCCTGACCATCGGCACGGGCTCGCCGACCACCCTCACCTATGACGCGGCAGACCGGGTCACCACCTCGGGCTACAGCCATGACCTCGACGGCCGGATGACAGGCCAGCCCGGCCAGACGATGGCCTGGGATAGCCTTGGGCGGCTCAAGGAGGTCCGGAACAGCTCCACCACCGCGCTCATCAGCACATACACGTACGACGCCCTCGATCGGCTGCGGACGGTGGCTCGCTCGGGCGCCACAATCCGGTTCCGCTACCTTGGGACCAGCACCCAAGTGTCCGAGGTCGTGGACGACGGCACGGGAACGAGCCAGCTCAAGGTCGGTAACGGTTGGGGCGGCGCCCGACTGGCGACCTGGACCGGCTCCAGCTCCAACCCCCGCTATTACGGCTCCAACGGCCACGGCGACGTGACCTGGCTCGCCGATGGCTCGGGTGCCGTCGTCGTCACCCTGCGCTACGACTCGTGGGGCAACGTGGCCGCGGCATCCGGGGCAACCCTTCCCGACTGGCGTTACCAGGGCTCCTGGAGCGATACGGCAACCGGGATCTCATGGGCCGTCACGCGCTGGTATGCACCGGGACTCGGTCACTTCATCAGCGAGGATAGTCTCCTCGGTGGAACTGCAAATCCGGACTCGCGACATTTGTATGCCTACGGCACGGGTGCCCCAATGGATAGCTCGGACCCTGCAGGCCAGATATCGGGCACAAGGGATCCGCATCCGCCAAAGTACCGAAGTTGGACAATTGACAACCCTAAGGGTCTCCGTGGCAAATTCGTGCTCAGCTTGTTCATTGCAGAGTGCGCGCCATTCATTCCTCCCGTAACAACCAAGGGTGACTGCCGCGGCTTCAAGTGGGGCGGCAACTGCTCCGCGTCACGCAGCTGTATCACAATCGACTATGACACGAACAAGCTCACCATTCGCATGAACAAGACCTGCATAAAGCCCTTCATCACTGATACCCAATGGCAGTGTCACGACCCCCTAACGATTCATGACGGCGCGGTGAAGCAGAAGTGGAACTACGTCACCCGACTTACAAACGAGGACAGGTGGTACATGACACAAATAAGGTTCGGTGTGGCCCAGTCATACGGCGACACAGTTGTAGGCCCGGGCATCGATGGGTTCCTGACAATAAACCCACGGGTATTCGTCCTCATTCGCCACGAAAGTTTCCCATCATACGAGCTGTATTACACGAACGGTGCAACCAAACGAGTCTATCGCGAGAGCGAGGATGGAGCATACCTGGCATATCGTGAATGCTGTGACAAGGATGCTAAGATCCAGTGGTCGGACTTTGTAAGCCAATGAGATGGTCGGCGCGCCTCCTCGCGATTTCGATGGCGACGATGTCACTTGCCTTGCCGCTCGGCGCAAGGGCTCAGGAACCGACCATACCGACCTTCCGCCCCGCGGATTGCCGGGCCATCGGCTCCCTCGCGACCTCACCGGCATCGCCAGTCGGTGGCTCGCCCGCCCCGCTGCAAAGTCACCTTCGCTCCCAAAGCCCTGGGTTCCCGCACGATGCCCCCGGACTTGAGGAGCTACTCCCGCGGCAGGTGTCCGGTGTCGTTCTAGACTCGTTCAGCGAATTCGGCACAGTGTTGCCGCGCACGGACCTCGCCCACCGGATGGTCGAGTCCCTTCACGCTCACCCTGAGGATTACGCACGGGCCACGGCCTTCGACCCATCTCAGCAAGTTCAATCGATTGAGGCAATCGCGGTCGTTGATGTTCTTGGTGTGGAGTTGATAACTGCCTATCTGGACACATACGTCCTGGGGGCTGACGGGTCCTCTATCGGGACTCTGCAGGCATGCGATCTAGTGATGCGCGACGGCCTCCGGTTCGCTCGGATGTTCGGCTCTGCCGGTTGGCTCGCAGTGCACGGGCACGGGGACGTCGTGGCCGTGGCACGAGGCGTCGACGAAGATATGCTGGACGACGCGATGGCGGCGGTTGCGACTCACCTGAACCGGATAGAATGCCCGGCGCTGGCGAGTCCAACAGCTGGGCCCCCGTAGTTGGTGCACGGAAGCGTCGATGCTGTCGTGCCAGCTCACCGCGGATGTCACCGGCAGCCTCGAGATGGTCACCACGTACGCACGCCCTCGAAGGGCCACACACGGCCTGAAACTGCCTAAGACGCCGAGAGTCTACTCTTGGTGACCCTCTGAATGGGCCTTCCGCGGCGCATGCACCAAACCCAGACATATGCCTGAGGAATCACCAAGACTAAGGATGGGATGCCGAGATAGGCCAGTCCAGTCGTCCCATAGGTGATGACGAAGACGGGTACCTGCCATGGACTGTTAATGGCTAGCCCCAAGCCCGTCGTGAGACTGACGACTGCGAATGCCGACGCGACGAGATAGGCTCCAAGCAGGACAGCGCATAAGGCCACACCCACGACGAAGGAATAGGGCATGCCCGGCGAATTGCGCATCCGCCCGGCGCGCGCGAACGTGGCTCCCATCACTGCTCCTGTAAGTAGGCCTGCAACCGCGGCCAGGCATGCCGCTGATACGAGGTCAATCGCGTCGGTGTTTCCGACGGTCACGAGATAGGTGCTGATCGGAGCCGCGATCATCGCGGGCAAGGTGACGGCGGCACCCATGGCCGCCCCGTGGCGCCGTGTCGGAACGTCAAGCCACGCAGCATTCGTAGACCTGACCTGTGGGGAGATCTGCGGACTAGACGAGCGTCGACGTTGCATGGGGGACTGTACCTCTAACACGCTACTGCGCAGTAACAAGATATACGTGCGGAGTTCGGAGGTCAAGGGCGGAAGCCCGTTCGCTCTTGCAGCCCTCGGGGACGCCTCCGCATGACGCTGCCAGCCACGCTGCCAGCCACGGGAAACGCACTCGGCACGACGTCAGAGACCCCGTGGATGGGAGCCGCGCGGGAAACGTACGCAGACTGCCCTCATACCACGCCATGGACGACGGACAGGCGGACTTTTAATCCTCGTGTCCTGGGTTCGAATCCCAGCCGGCTCACCAGTATTCTCTCGCAGATGGTATTGGAT
>Ga0105047_10002135_pt1 | contig 35409 bp, 25 predicted proteins | sample MAT04_FD_78384 | JGI IMG/M metagenome (GOLD analysis project Ga0105047, IMG submission 78384) | Freshwater microbial communities from Lake Fryxell liftoff mats and glacier meltwater in Antarctica - MAT-04 (megahit assembly) | ecosystem: Environmental > Aquatic > Freshwater > Ice > Liftoff... | reverse complement strand
GCCGAACAGTGCATGGGCATGACCCCCTGTATGGGCAGCAGGTAGTTCATCACGGTGAAGATCGACTTCTTGATCTCGCCGGCGTATTGCGTTCCGCCAATGATCACGGTCTTCTCGACAAAATTCACGACCACAAACACCTCGGAGCGCGTGCCATCCAGTTCCGGAATGGCCTGGAAACCGGGCGCCTGGATAACCGTGAATTCGGGCACATGCGTTCGCAACTCTTCGTCTGTGGCTTGGATAAACATATTGCGGGCAAAGAGACTGCACCAGGCGGCTTCGGTGATCACACGAATCGACATGCGATAGTGTGGATCGGCGCCCACAAAGCAGTCCTGGACGAAGAGGTCGCGGCCTTGCAGATAGGCCATCAGGCGTGAATGCAGGGCGCGATAGCGTTCAGTGGAAATTGGCTGATTGACCTTGCCCCAGGCAATGTTCATCGCATTGTTCGGCTCCTCGACGACGAACTTGTCCTTGGGCGAGCGGCCAGTATACTGCCCGGTGCGCACGACCAATGGGCCGAGATGGGCCATGTGGCCCTCGTAGCGCAGGAGGGCTTGCTGATACAACAAGGGAGTGTTCAAGGTCCAAAAAACGGTGTCTGTATGAACGATGCCGTGACGGTCTAGACCATGGGTCGAATGTGGGCGCATAGACATGACATGCTCTCCTTGGCGATAAGGGTACCGTGCTCGTTGCCGCATAAGCGAAAAGGCGCTGGCCATTGCGGGTCGCGCATTTCCTTGGCGCAAGATTATCAAATCGCGTGAGTAGTGTAAAGGAGAATGATCGGCGCGCCGATAGGCATGCGGGGAGAGTTTGGATCGTCAGTCGCGTAGTTTCGTACCTGGTCAAGTGACTAGGGACTACGCGTGGTCGACCAGATTTTGTTGGAGGGCATAGGCCACGGCCTCCGTGCGGCTGGTGGCTTGCAGTTTGGAGAGGATGTTGCTCACGTGATATTTGACAGTAGAGCGGCTGACGACCAGCTTGTCGGCAATTTCGCTGTTGTTCATGCCGGTAATCATCAGCGCCAACACGTCGCGTTCGCGTTCGGTGAGATCGTGACCCAGCGGCAGCGTTCTGGCCGTGGTGGCGCTGTGGATGAGCGCGCGCGTGGCTTCGGGCGCCAGCGTGGGCCGGCCGACGTGCGCGGCGCGAATGGCGTCGACAAGTTCGTCGGCCGAGACGTTCTTGAGCAGGTAGCCGATCGCACCGGCCGCCAATACCCCTTGCACCAGGTCTTCTTCCTTGAAGCTGGTCAACGCAATCACCTGCGTATCGGGATAGCGTTCACGAATAAGGCGTGTGGCGGTGGCGCCATCCATCTCCGGCATGATCAGATCCATGAGAATCACGTCCGGACGGCAGATCGCGCAGGTTTCGACCGCTTCTTCGCCGTCGGCTGCCTCGCCGACCAGCACCAGGTCCTCATAGGCCAGCAAAAATGTGGCAAGGCCGCCGCGTACCACGGCGTGGTCATCGACGACCATCACGCGGATGGGCGCGCCCGGGTTGGGCGGGAGGGCTTTCATGGGCGGTTCGTCCCTTCCTGGGTTGGCCAGCGCAGCGTCACGCTGGTGCCTTGGCCTGGGCCACTGGCAATCGCGAGTACGCCGTCGATTGATTCGGTGCGCTCACGCATGATGGCGAGGCCCAGATGTTCGGGCGTCACCTGTGTAATGTCGAAGCCTTGCCCGTCATCGCGCACGCTGAGCTCGGCGCCCTCCGGGTGGCTGTGTAGCGCCACCTGAACGCGTCGTGCGCGTGCGTGTTTTGCCACATTGTTGAGCGCTTCTTGGGCGACATAGTAGAAGGCCACCTTGACATCGGGCGCCAGCGGGCTGGTGACGTCGATCTGGACGTCGATGGGGATGCGCGTGCGGCCGCGCGTGGCTTCCGTCAACTGGCGCAACAACTCCTCGATGCTCACTTCGGTCAAGGTGGCCGGCCGCAGTTCAAGCAGGAGCGTGCGCATTTCGGCGAGCGCACCGCGCGTGAGTTGTCGCAGTTCCTCCAGCCGGCGCGCACCCTCTTCGGAGTCGCGTTGTGACAGTTTGGGCAGCACTTCGGCAATCAGTGTTGCGGAGAAGAGGGTTTGGGTCACGGAATCGTGCAGATCGCGCGCGATACGGTTGCGCTCGGCGGCAATCGCGGTGCGCTCGGCCTGCGACCGCAGGCGGGCATTTTCGATGGCGAGCACCGCCTGGTCGCCGAACATGACCGCCAGTTCGATTTCTTCGGCCGAGAACTTGCGGGGGTCGACATAATACAACATCAGGCCACCAAAGATCTCGTCTTTGATCTGGAGCGGGACGGCCAGTTGAGCGCAGTAGTCCTGTTGGGGCGGCGGTCCCGGTAGATCTTCCTGGGCCGTGAGGGTGACCGGCTGGCTGCCATTGACGGCCCGGCTGACCGCTGCCGTCAAGCGCGGGTGGTAGGCTTCGACCAACTGTTGTGCGGAGAGCCCGGCGCTGGCCTCGATCACAATTGAAGCATCGCCGTCCTGGATCTGGTAGATAGCGCTGGCGTCTGCCTTGAGTAGTTGGCTGGCCTGCACCACAATATGCTGCAGAATTTCCGGTAGTGGGCGGTTGGAATTGAGAATTGCCAGAATGTCGCGCAGGCTGTCTGAGACCTGGCGCCGGCGTTCAAGTTCGCGCGTGCGCTCCTGGACGCGGCGTTCCAACATTTCTTCGTTTTGTTTGCGCCGTGTGATGTCCGCCACCGAAGCCATCATCAGCAGGTCGTCGCCGCTGCGGAAATAGCTGAGACCGACTTCGATGGGGAACTCGCTGCCGTCGTTGCGCCGGCCGGCAAGGTCCAACCCGGAACCCATGTAGCGCAGGCGGGGATTTTCCCTGAACTCGCTGCGATAATCGACGTGCCCGGTACGATAGCGTTCCGGCATCAGCAACTCAAGCGGTTTTTGCGCCAGATCATCGGCAGTATAGCCGAACATCTCGGTCAACTTGCTGTTGACCAGGACGATGCCGCCGGCAGGGTCGATGACGACAATCGCAACTGGCGCCGTCTCCACCATCATGCGCAGCACTTCGTTGGAATATGGAATTGGAGGCGAAATTACCGGTAGTTGCGTGTTGCCCATGCGTTAAGCCATCAGACAAATGCGCTGCCACACGGCTGAAAGCCGGCGCAGCGCACGTTATTCCTTAGGGACAGTATACCACAGGCCGATGGGGAAAGAGAAAGATTCAGCGGGAGGTTCCTCCCCATGCGACCGGCAGGCTGCGAACCCCGTGCAGGATGGGGTCCTTGTGCCAGCGCAGATCGGCGACGGGGAGGCGAGCGGTGCACCAAGGCAAAAGAGTGCGGATAGATTGGGGGCTGTTTGGGATCCCACATCGATAGTGCTATACTCACTGTTGTCTAGCAATGCTGTAGACAATTGCCATGGTTGCCGTTTTCGCCCCTCGAATTACTCATTTTTCCATCCGCCGCATTTGAGGAAAGGAGCACTGCCGTGAACAGCAAGCGCTGGAGGAAACTTAGTTTTCTCTTTGTCGGGGTCATGATCCTGGGACTGGTAAGCTGCACCGCGCCCGCCGCGGTAGCGCCCCCCGCGGCACCGGCTGCCGGGGAAGCGGCGCCGGTCGCCGCCGTTGGCCTGGAGGTTTGCAAGGGCCAGAACCTGGTGTTGGCTTCAATGACCGACCAGTATATCGCCGCTTTCCGCGCCCTGATCCCAAAATTCGAGGAGGCATCGGGCGCCACAGTGACGATGGATGAACTCGGCTACGTCGACCTATACCAGAAGCTGATCGCCGATTTTGTCGGCCACACAGCCAACTACGATCTGATGACCGTCGACATTGTCTGGTCGGGTGAGTTCGGGCAGAACAAATACACTTTGCCACTGGATACGTTTATGGAGCGCGACCAGGCCGAGCTGCAACTCGACGACATCCTACCGGTTGCCTGGACACTGGGTGAGTGGCAGGGCGCACACGTCGCCTACCCGCTGGCGGGTTATGCCAACGTCCTGAATTACAACAAGGACCTGTTGGCGCAGGCTGGCATTGAGCCGCCCAAGACGCAAGAAGAACTGCTGGCCGCCGCCGAAAAACTCACCGACGCCGCCAAGGGGACTTTCGGCATCGCTTTACTGGGGGCCAAAGGTTCGGCAGTGGCGCAGGATTATATGTCCTGGGTGCAGCAGCATGGTGGGAGTATCCTCGACGACAACGGCAAAGCCGCCCTCAACACCCCAGAGAACGTGGAGATTCTGAAGTTTTTCGGCGAGCTCTTCAAGTATGCGCCGCCCGGCGCCACCGACTATTGGTGGGATCAGCGTGAAACCGCCTTCCGCACCGGCAACGTGGCGATGATGGAAGGGTGGAGCATTGCCCGCGCCGGCTACGAGAACCCGGATCTCTCTTCAATTGTCGGCAAGGCCGATCTCACGAGCGCTCCGGTCAAAGCCGGTATGGAGCCTCAATACGGCTTTGGCGGGTGGGGCATTGGCATCAATGCCGATTCCACGCCAGAGGAACAAGCGTGTGCGTGGCAGTTCATCAAGTGGCTTTCCTCGCCGGAGATCCAGAAGGATTGGCTGCGCAACGATGGTGCGCCCATCCGCCGCAGCACGATGACCGATCCGGAAATCGTCGCCGCCTACCCCTGGATGCCGCTGTTGCTGGAATCGTTTGAGAAGGGTGACGGCGACTACCGGCCGCGCATCCCCCAGTACAGCCTCATCCAGGACGCACTGGGCACGCACGTGAACGCGTTCCTGGTTGGGCAGGAGACAGCCGAGCAAGCCCTTGAGGCGGCGCAGAAACAGGTCGACGATAACTGGCAGTAACCCCAATTGACAACGTGAGGGGTGCGGGGCGTCTTGCGCCGCACCCCTCAACCGCTGAAGCGCCCATGGTCAACTCGTCAAACCAACCAACCACAAAACGCCGCCACTGGGTAGCATCTGTGCGCCGCATCTACCGGGGAGACGGTCCGTACTGGGCCATGCTGCTCCCGCTCCTGGTTTTCGTTGTCGTCGTCGCCATTTATCCGCTCCTCTTCTCCTTTCGCATCAGCCTTTTCAAGTACCGCCTTACCGATCCCGATCAGGTGCAGACTTTTATCGGCCTCAGCAACTATCTGCGCGCATTTCTAGACCCGGCTGTCCTCAATGCCATCAAGGTCACGCTGGTCTATGTGGCCGGCACCGTGATTGTGGAACTCGTGTTGGGACTCGGCCTGGCGTCGTTGTTGGCCTCAGAAATGCGCATGACGCGCACCATCCGTGCGTTTCTGCTCATTCCCATGGCGCTGCCACCACTGGTCGTGGGCCTGGTTTGGAAGTCTCTCTACAATGCGGATTTCGGGGTCATCCCCTATTACTTGAAGCAGATAGGGATCGGCGTCGGCCGCGGTCCCCTCGCTGAACTTGGCTGGGCTATGCCGGCCGTCATCTTGATCGACGTCTGGCAATGGGCGCCGCTGATGATGATCATTTTCCTTGCCGGGCTGAAGAGTCTGCCGGTCGAACCCTATGAGGCTGCGTACGCCGACGGCGCCACACGCTGGGACCGTTTTGCGTTTATTACGCTGCCGCTGCTCAAGCCCACGATCCTGCTGGCGTTGTTGTTACGGACGATGCAATCCTTTAAGGTGTTCGACACCATCTATGCCACCACGGGAGGCGGGCCAGGGTCGGTGACCACTGTGCTCAACTTCCATATCTATACCGTCGGCATGACCTTTTTCGACATGGGCTATGCCGCCGCGCTGGCCAATATCCTGATGGTGATCATTGCCGTCCTGTCGATCGTCTATATTATGCTCCTGGAAAGGCAGCAATTGTGAGCACCGAGCGCATGGGCGACAGGAGAAGCGCGACATGATGAACAAGACGAGTCCGCTCGAAAAAGCGGTTATGGCGATCCTGATCGTCCTGGCCATTACCTTTTTCATGATGCCGGTCTTCTGGCTGGTGACCACGGCCTTCAAGTTCGGCCGCGAGGCGTTTGCGATCCCTCCCAAATGGCTGTTCTTCGATTTTACCCTGCGCAATTTCCAGGAAGTCCTTGCGACCTCGAAGACCGGCCAGTTTATCCTCAACAGCATCATCATATCGACGGGCGCCACTGTGTTGTCGCTGGTGTTGGGCGTACCAGCCGGCTATGCGATTGCTCGTTCGAATTCGCGTCTCCTCAACTTGTCCGCCTATTTCTTTTTGCTGCTGCTGATGGTTCCGCCGGTGGCCATGCTGATCCCTTTCTATTTGATCATGCGTGACATCCACCTCCTGGGCAGTTACGCCGCGCTGATCATTTTGGACACCGTCTTCGATGCCGCTTTTGTGGTGTGGATGATGCGCAGCTACTTTGCCGATGTCCCCAAAGAGATTGAGGAGGCTGCCTTTGTGGACGGCGCCTCGCACTTCAGTGCCTTTTTGCGTATCGCCCTGCCGCTCTCGATTCCTGGAGTCGTGGCTGCGGCCCTTTATGTGATCATTTATAGTTGGAATGACTTTCTGTTTGCCTTGATGCTGACGTCGCCGCAGACCAAGACCATTCCGCTCGGTATCTTGTCTTCGTTTAGCTCGGTGGAAGTTAGCTGGGGCAAGATGGCGGTGATGTGCCTCTTTGCCATTGCGCCGGCGCTGATTATCTCACTCTTCTTGAACCGCTATTTCGTCCAGGGAGTCACGATGGGAGCCACCAAAGGCTGAGCAACCGTTTGAAGACTCAAAACGAAGTGAAGTGAGGAAACCCAATGTCACCTGTGAACCCGCCGCCGGCGCTGCCTGAAACGATGCGTGTGATGTGGTGTGAACGGCCTCAAGCGGTCGAGTTACGTCGTATTCCCCTTCATGCGGTCGGCGATCAGGACGTTCTGATCAAGGTCGCCTACGCTGCCATTTGCCCGTGGGACGTGCGTGCCATCACGGGACTGTCGTCCGTTGCGTTTCCCCGCGTGCTGGGCCACGAGGTTGTGGGGACGGTGGCGGCGGTAGGGAAACTGGTGCAAGGGCTGGAGATCGGTCAACCGGTGGCGCCGGATATGATCGTCAAGTGTGGCACCTGTAAAGCCTGCCGCAGCGGCCGTGCCAATCGCTGCCGGCGCCCCACCTATTTTCAATTTGGGGGCGGCTACGCCGACTATGTTTGTGTACCGCAGCGCAACGTCTACCCCCTCAGCCCTGGCGTCAGCCTGAAGGCAGCCGCCTTGATGGAGCCGCTGGCTTGTGTGCTGCGTGGCCAGGACATGTTGCGCCTTTATCCCGGTGAGGTGGAATTGGTCGTGGGATTGGGACCCATTGGATTGATGCACATGCAGGTCGCGCGCAGCTTTGGCGCGCGCGTCATCGCCTCTGATCCAGTGGCTGCACGGCGCGAAAAGGCGCAGTCGCTTGGCGCCGATTGGGTGGTGAACCCGGAAGCGGTCGATCTTGGCCAGTTCATCGCCGATGCCACCGCCGGCTGGGGCGCCGATGCCGCCGTGCTCACGGTGGGTTCGGCGCGCATGGTGGAAGAGACGGTGCGCTACCTGGCGCCGGGCGGACGCTTGAACATCTTTGCCGGGATTTACCCCAAGGATCAGATCCACCTGGACCCGAACCAGATCCATTATGGGGAATGGATCATTACCGGGTCGGCAGACAGCACGCCCGAAAACATGTACCGTGCTCTGACCTTGATTGAATCAGGCAAGGTGCAGACGGAAGCATTGATCAGCCACATTCTGCCCCTGGAAGATCTGGCCACCGGGTTCGAGCTCGTGCGCAATCGTACAGGTCACAAGATCATGATCGAGGTCAACGGCGAACCGTGACCGCGCGGGTAGGAGTACCAGTCGCATTCGCCGCTCCCCCCACCATCCTGGCCGTAGACGTCGGCACCTCGGCGCTCAAGGCGGTGGTCTATACCCGCTTGGGACAAGTGCTGGCTGTGGCCAGCCGGCGTTATTCCTATACCACGCCGCAGCCGGGCTGGGCCGAAGCCGATCCGGAGGAATGGTGGCAGGCTTTGCTGGAGACACTCGATGAGCTGTGCCAGTATGTGCCGGCGCTAGACCAGGTGCAGGTGCTCGCCCTGACCGGGCAGATGCACACGGCGGTGTTGCTCGACGCTGCGGGCAGCGTGATTTCCCCCACCATCCTTTGGCTGGACCGTCGGGCGACGGCAGAGACGGCCGAACTGCAGGCGCGTTTCGGCATGGCGCCCTATCACCTGAATTCCTCCTACACGCTGCCAAAGCTCTGCTGGTTGGCGCGTCACCGTCCGGAGGTCATGCAGCGTACCGTGTGCCTGCTCTGGCCCAAGGATTTCCTGCGCTATCGGTTGACCGGCGTGCCGCTGACGGATTACACCGAAGCTGGCGGCGCGGCGCTATTGGATTGGGAGACGCTGACCTGGGCCACGGCACGCCTGGAATCGATCGGGGTGGATCCGGCCATTTTGCCGCCGATGCGCTGGCCGCAGGAAGATGCCGGTCGCTTGTTGCCCCAATGGGCCGCGCGCTTTGGTCTGCGTACAGACATCAAGGTGATTGTGGGCGCGGGAGACGTGCTGGCATTGGTGGCCGGCGCGCCGCCCCACATGGGACAGGTTACCTGCAGCATGGGCAGTTCGTCGATGGTCTTCTGCCCGCTGCCGCCGGGCCAACGTGTGGATGACCCACAGCGGCGCATCTACGCCTATCCGTTGCTGCCCTATCCGCTGCTGGGTGGGGTGAGTTCAACCACCGGCGCCGCCCTGCACTGGGCCTGGCAAACGCTGTACGAAGGCCAGATTCCGCTAGAGGAAGCGGTTGGGCAGGCGCTGAGCCTGCCCGCCGGCGCCGAAGGGGTGTTTTTTCTGCCCTATCTGTCGGGTGAACGCAGTCCCTTCTGGAACGATGGGTTGCGCGGCGCGTTTTATGGGCTGACCCTGGCGCAACGCCGTCCTCATCTGTTGCGGGCCGTGCTCGAAGGCGTGGCGTTCAGCTTGCGCCACCTGCTCGACATTTTCGCCGAGGTGGGCATCGTGCTGCACACAGTCGCCTTGGCCGGCGGCGGCGTGGCCCTCGCCGGCTGGCCACAGTTGCTGGCCGATGTCTGCCGGTTGCCGGTGCACGTGTACGCCGGGCAGGAAACAGTAACGCGCGCCTTATACGCCTATGCCTGTCTGGCGCTGGATGCAAAGAGTAGCTACGCGAGCGCGCTGGCGCATACCTTTGACGCACCCCAGACGTATGTGCCAAATGCTTTAGCGGCGTCTTACGACGGCGCGTATCGCCAATACCGCCAACTCGCCGAATTCGCCAACCAAACCCTGTCGCACTAGATCGGGAATCACGCTGCCACACAAGCAAGGAGCATTTTATGTTGGGTAAATCGCGACGCCTGAGTCGTCTGTTGGTCGGAACAAAGCACCGCTGCCTGCTCTCCCCGCTTGACCACGGGGGCTGGCTGGGGGTGGTCAAGGGCCTGGATCGGCCGCAAGCGATCGTTGAACAGGTAATCGCTGGTGGCGCCAACGCCATCTTGGCTTCGCCGGGTTTCTTGCGCGCGGCAGCCGCGGCCCTCAAGCCGGAGATTGGCCTGGTGCTGCGGGTTAGTCTGACCGCCGGTCTTAGCGCGCAAGGCACCCAGGAAACCCCCATCGCCCAGCTCGACACCGCCCTGCGCCTGGATGCCGATGCCGTGGCGGTGTCCGTCTTCTTTGGGCGTGACGGCGACCTAGAGATCTATCGCTGGCTGGCCGGCCTGATCCGCGCGTGCGAGCCCTATGAGATGCCGGTCGTGGCCGAGATGATGCCTCCCGGCGAGTTGTCGTTTGATGCCAAGGCCATCGCGCACGCCGCCCGCATTGGCATGGAAATTGGGGCCGACGTGATCAAGACCCACTACTGTGGCGACATCGCAAAATTTGCCGAGATCGTGCAGGCGGTGCCGATCCCGATCATCGTGGCCGGCGGTCCTAAGACGAATCCCGACACCTCGGTTCTGCAACTGGTGCAGGATGCCCTGCAAGCCGGAGCGGCGGGGGTGGCCATTGGCCGCCGCGTGTGGCAGTCCGATGATCCAGAAGGGGTGACGCGCCAAATCCACGAAGTCATGTTTGGATAGGGGAGCAGGCGATGCCCGCAAGCTTCTGGCCGCAAATCGATCTCCTGCAAGGTCACACGTTGCACACGGTCGCGCGCGCCAAGCCATTTACGGTCACGCGCGTGACCAACGGCGAAATCGAAGTACGCGTCCACGACGGTGGCAAGACGCGTATCCTCTATCGCAAGGATCTGGAGCCATATTGGCAGAAGCTCGTCAAGGCTGGCGTGCTCAGCGTCACTGATCTGAAGACGGTCTATAAGTTCAACAGCTCGTTGGCGGCGGCGCTGCTGGCTGCCTGCAACGGCGTCACGGCGACGACGAACCCGATCACTCTCCTCTACCAGCAGCCGCCCCACAAGACATCATCCTAACCTGAAAATGCTTAGCCGCAAAGAACGCAAAGAACACAAAGATATTTTCATTGTTGGTTGTGCCCCGCAGAGGAATGAAGACTGATTAGAATGGCGGTTGGCGCCGATGAGGGCAGACAACCCTGCCTGTTTCCATCTGTGCCAACCGCGGGTCAGGCTGTGCCTCTGCGCTTACACCCCAAAATCGTCCATCGCCTCGCGGAAGCGGTCGAAGATCGACAGCGGCAGATAGGCCGAAACGATCCAATTGGGCGCGTCTACGATCTCGCTGATCTTCAAGTCTACCGCCGCGCCGCACAAACAGTAGGCCTGCTCGGGCGTCATGCTGTGCTCGTTGGCGAGGTAGTCGACCATATAGCGGATGGCGTTCTGGGCGTTGGCGAACAGGTCTGGCCCATGTGCGGTCGTGACATAATACCCGAGGTCGCCGGCTACGGTCAGCGGCTTGTCGCGTGCGGTGATAAAGCGCAGTTCCTGGATTGGCTTGCCTTTGTGCAGCTTGAAGCGCAGCGTGACGCTCATGGGGGTCTCGATGCCCGTGCCATTGACTTCGCCGTCGCCTTGTGCCGAGTGGCAGTCGCCGCAAGAGAAATTGGCGCCAGGGATGAGCACGGGGAAAAAGACGCGTGTTCCCGCCGTGAGGTGGCGGATGTCGATGTTGCCGCCGTTTTCGCGCGGGGGCGTCGTGCCCAGGCGACCCGGTTCACGTGGGCCAACGCCCATCACGCCGCAGAAGGGTTCAAAGGGGAGACGGATGTCATCGCGGAAGATGCATTGCGTGCCGGTCAACTCATAATGATGCAGGTAGGACTTGGTAAAGTCGTCAGGCAAGAGACCAAAGCCGGTCAGCACTGCATTCCACCCCCACCCTTTGTGTTGGAAGTCAAGGATCTCCACCTCCAGGGTGTCCCCCGGTTGTGCGCCGTCGATGGCGACCGGGCCTGTCAGCGGGTGGATGGGGTCGAAGCTGAGCTTGGCTACGTCGTCGTCGGTCGATTCTGGGGTGATCTGGTTGGCGGACGCTTCGAGCGTTTCGAAGACCACGGTGTCGCCGGGAGCAATCGTGAGGCGCGGCGGCAGCGTCGTGTCCCAGAAGGCGTGCGGGGTTTTGTCGTCAAGGTGATGGGTTGCCATAGATTCGATTCCTTTTTTGGGTACTTGTTATGCGTTCACATTAGCGATGGCGAATGCGCGGGTCGACGAGACCTTGCACGACGTCGACCAGCAGACCGCTGGCGACGACGATCAGCGCGGTGATGCTGACGGTGCCCAGGATGAGCGGCACGTCTACGGTCTGGATGGCCTCCACGGTCAGGCGGCCAAGCCCCGGCCAATTGAAGACCTGCTCCACCAGCACCACGCCGCCGATAAACCAGGGAATGTCCATCCCTGCCATCGTGATGATCGGATTGATAGCGTTGGGGATGACATGGCGCATGAGGACAAGGCGCGGCCCCTGACCCTTGGCGCGCGCCGTGCGCACGTAATCGGCCGAGAGAATGTCGATGGTGCTCGAACGCATCATACGCGCATACCAGGCTGCACCGCCCAGCCCGGCGGTGATGGCCGGCAGCACGATACTTCCCGGGCTGCTGGCGCCACCCAGCGGAAAGATGGGGATCAAGTAGGCGAAGACATAGAGCAACATCAGGCCCAGCCAGAAAGGTGGGGCGGAGACCCCGAGCAGTGCAACAACCATGCCCAGGCGATCCGGCCAACGCCCGCGTGCGACGGCGGAGGCGATCCCGGCGGGCAGGCCGATGATCAGTTCGACGAAAATGCCGGCGATGATGAGTACGATCGAGTAGGGCAGCCGGCTCAGGATCAGTTCTAGCACAGGCTGCTGTTTGCGGTAGGAAAACCCGAGGTCGCCGTGCGCCACGTCGCCGATGTAGTTGACGTATTGTTGCCAGAGCGGGAGGTCCAGCCCCATTTCGTGGCGGATGCGCGTCACGGTTTCGGCGGTGGCGCTGGGGCCTGCATACATGCGTGCTGGGTCCGCGGGCAGGTAATAGATCAGAATGAAGGTGATGAGCGAGATCCCGATCATCACGGGCACCGCCTGCACCAATCGCTTCAGTATGTACCCCCACATGGCGCCCCTCCTATTCCTTTCCTTGTTGCATCGGGTCGAGCGCGTCGCGCAAGCCGTCGCCCAGCAGGTTGAAGGCAAAGACCGTCGTCATAATCGCCAGACCAGGCACGATGACCAGCCCGGGTGCAGTGCGGAAGTACGCCTGGCCCTGTTGGATCATGCCGCCCCAGGATGCCATGGGCGGCTGTACGCCGATGCCCAAATAGCTCATGCTCGCTTCCAGCATCACATTGGTGGCGATGCCCAGCGTGGCCCACACGATGATCGTCGGCATCAGGTGCGGCACTATGTGGTGAAAGAGGATGCGCAGGCGTGGGCTGCCAATAGAGGTGGCCGCCGCGACGAACTCGCGGCGGCTCAGCGAAAGCACCTGTCCGTAGATCACGCGTGCGATCCACGTCCAGTAGACCAACCCGATCACGGCGATGATGATGCCGACCGACGGCTTCAGGATCGCCACGAGCGCCATTGCCAGCAACAGCGTGGGGAAGGCCATCATGATGTCGGTGAACCGCATCAAGATGGTTTCGATCCAGCCGCCAAAGTAGCCGGCAGTGGCGCCCACGAGCGTGCCGATGGTCACCGCCAGCAGATTAGCCAACACGCCGACGGTGAGGCTGACGCGGGCGCCGTAGAGCAAGCGGCTGAGCAGGTCGCGGCCGACGGCATCGGTGCCGAGGATGAACTGGGTGGAGCCGCCGGGGATGAGCGTGCTCGGCAGCGGCTGGCCGTCGAGCGTGAGGCCGTCACGAAATTGCTCGGTCGGGTCGTGCGGCGCCACAACGGGGGCGAGCAGCGCCAACACGACGATCGCTAGCACGAGGATCAGGCCGGCGACGGCCGCGCGATCACGCCGCAGCCGTCGCCAGACCATGTACCAGTAGTTGTTCTGGCGGTCGGAGCGGAGTGTCACCGGTTGAGTCGAAGAAAGCGCTTGTGTGCTCATAGCATGGCGCAGCGGTTCAGGTTATTGCTCCAACCACATGGTTTCGTAGATAAAGCTATGCTCCGGGTGGGTCAGTGTGGGCTGGCCATGCAGTTTCTCGGAATGGGCCACGTTGTATTGACCGTTGGCGATGGGCGCCCAGACGGCGTCGTCCATCAGCGCTTTGAAAAGCGGCTTGTAGGCTTCCATGCGCGCATCGCGATCGGCAACGCCCAGTTGCGCCACGAACTGCGGGTGCAAGTCCTGATTGCAGTAGCGGGACCAGTTCCAACCACCGGGCACGTTGGAATCGCAGCCGAGGATCGGCGCGTAGAAGTCGTCGGGGTCCGGGTAGTCTTGTGTCCAAGCCAGGCCCCCCGACCACGTAAGCGCGTTCTTGCCGTTGCCGGCGCTGTCGATGACGTTGGGCGCCGCCAGCGTTTCGACGTTGAGTTTGATGCCAACCTTGGCGAGGTCTTCCTGGAAGGATTCGCAGAGCTTGGGCTGCGGATCGACGGCGATGCACTGGATGGTGGTTTCAAACCCGTCAGGAAAGCCGGCCTCGGCCAGCAGTTGTTTGGCCTTGTCCGGGTTGTAGTCATAGCCCACGTAGTCTTTGTCGTAGCCGGGCATGAGCGGCGGCAGGATCTGGTTGGCGACGTCGGCGCGGCCGTTGAGCAATTGGACAATGCGTTGCTTGTCGATGGCGTGGTTGAGCGCCTGGCGAACCTTCACATTGTCGAAGGGGGCCAACGTGGTGTTGATGGCGATATAGGTCGTGTTGACCTGGGGTTGCGTCTCAATGCGATTGGTCCAGGTCGGATCTGCCTTGATGCGCGCCCATTCAGCGCCGGGCGGCGGGTCGCCCATCAGTTGGATGTCGCCCTTTTCGAGTTGGAGGAGCGCTACGCTGGGGTCGACGCCGACGCGAATGGTGACCTGGTCGAGTAGGGGCATGCCGGACATGAAGTAGTTCGGGTTGCGCTCGAAGACCAGGTATTCACCGCTCTTCCATTCCTTGAGGGTGAAGGGGCCGGTGCCGATGGGTTGGTGGCCAAAGTCGGCGCCCGCCTGGTCGACGGTTTCCTTGGGGACGATGTAGGCAAAGTTGAGCGCCATCTTGTTGAGGAAAGTGACGTCGGGCGCCGTCAAGGTAAACGCCACCGTCTGGGCATCTACGGCCTTGATCCCGGCGACGCTGGTGGCTGTACCGGCGATGAACTCATTGGCGCCTTGGATGCCGAGAAAGAAGCCCGCGCCTGGCGAGGCGGTATTGGGATCGAGCACGCGCGTGATGGAGTAGACCACATCATCGGCGGTCAATACGCGGCCGTTGGAAAACTTCACATCGGGGCGCAGCTTGAAGGTGTAGATCAGGCCGTCATCGCTGATCGTGGGCAATTCGGCGGCCAGGCGCGGGGTCACGTTGGTGGTGGCGTCGTAGTCAAGCAGGCCGTCGAAGACCATCTTGATGGCCGGCCAGTTGGTCCAGTCGTAGCCGATGGCGGGGTCGAGGGTGGCCAGATCGTCCTTATAGGCAACGGTGATTGCGCCGCCCTTTTGGGGCGTCCCCGCGGCGGCGCTGGCGTCGCCGGCTGCGGTGGCCGGCGCTGCCGGTTGGCCGCCGCCGCACGCGCTGATCACGAGTATCAATGCCGCCAACAGGGCGGCAAGCAGAGAGTGTCGCATGGGTTCTCCTTGTTGAATTGGGTTGATACGATCAAGACAAGTGAATGAAAATGCGTGGCACCACGGCGTGCGCAGCCAACATCGAGGCGAAGATATTGACACTGGTTGTAGTATAGATAGTTCCGCCGTTGCGGTCAATTATTGGTTTACTTTCCACACACGCAGATTGCGGCTATGATGGCTGTGCTGCAAGTGAACCTCGCGCGGGTCGGGAAGCGGCCGGCCAGCGCTCAGATGGAAGTGAGAGAGGGTATGGCTGGGAAAAAACTACAGGGACAAGTTGCGATCATTACGGGCGCCGGCCGCGGGATTGGCGCAGCGGCAGCCCGGCGACTGGCGGCAGCCGGCGCGCAGGTGGTGCTCGTCGCGCGCAGCGAGGAGGAAGTGGAAGCGGTGGCGGCACAATTGCGCAAGGCCAGGTGCCAAGCGATTGCGGTTGCCGGCGACATTACCGACCCGGATGTTGTGGAAGAAGTGATCGAGTCGGCCATTGACCAGTTCAATCGAGTCGATATCTTGGTCAACAATGCCGGTGTGATCTGGCCGCTGGAAGAAGTGGCCGAGGTTGACGCCGAAGAGTGGACGTACAACATCTTTACCAATCTGATTGCACCCATGTATATGGCGCGCGGCGTATTGCCGTTGATGCTCGACCAGGGCTATGGGCGTATCTTGAACTTGACCAGCCAGGCTGCGCAGACCCCTGTGATGGGCGCCAGCGCCTATTGTGCAGCCAAGGCGGGATTGAACATGTTCACGCTCGTGTTGGGGCTGGAAGTTGCGGGGCGAGGGGTTACCGTCAACGCGTTTCATCCCGGCAATGTCGACACGGCCATGCAGGAAGATATCCGGAGCGTAGACACGACCGGCACACAACTCGACACCAGCTACTTTCATGGTCTGCATGAGCGCGGCGAACTGCTGGCGCCCGAATTTGCGGCTGATATGTTGTATTGGCTGGTGGGTCCATGGAGCAAGACGCGTACCGGCGAGATCTTTGACGTGGAAGACGTGGCGTGGGTGGCGCAGGTTCAACGTGATTTGGCATAGTCCGAACTGGGAATTTCATGATTGAACGATGATCTTGTACACTTGGCCGCGTGACTTGACTGACAACCAAGCAAGCATTTACATAACTTATCCACATCGCGCATCCGCGCCAGAATAGTATTCAACTTGCAATGACCAAGGAGCGAACCCATGGCGTATCAAAAGTTGGTTGTGCCCAGCAAGGGCGAGAAGATTACCTTGAAAGAGGGCAAGCTGCATGTGCCGGACAATCCCATCGTCTGCTTTATTGAAGGCGACGGCACGGGGGTCGACATCTGGGCTGCCTCTCAGCCAGTGCTAGACGCCGCGGTCGCCAAGGCTTACGGCGGTCGCCGTAAGATCGAATGGATGGAAGTCTACTCGGGTGATAAGGCCAACGAAGTCTACGGCGAGCCGATCTGGCTGCCGGACGAAACGCTCAAGGCGATCGATGAGTTTATCATCGCGATCAAGGGACCGCTGACCACGCCGATTGGCGGTGGGATTCGCAGCATCAATGTTGCCTTGCGCCAACGCCTGGATCTCTACGCGTGCGTGCGCCCCGTGCAGTATTTCAGCGGGGTGCCCAGCCCCGTCAAGCGGCCAGAACAGGTCGACATGGTCATCTTCCGCGAGAACACCGAAGATATCTACGCCGGCATCGAATGGGAAGCCTACAGCGCGGGCGCCAAGAAAATCATCGCCTTCTTGCAGGACGAGATGGGCGTCACCAAGATTCGCTTCCCGCAGAGCAGCGGCATCGGCATCAAGCCGGTCAGCGAAGAGGGTACGAGCCGGCTGGTGCGTGCCGCCATCAACTACGCGATCGCCAACCAGCGCAAGAGCGTGACCCTGGTGCACAAAGGCAACATTATGAAGTACACCGAGGGCGCCTTTATGCAGTGGGGCTATAAAGTGGCGCGCGAGGAGTTTGGCGCCACCCTGCTCGACGGCGGCCCGTGGATGAAACTGCCCAATGGGATCGTGATCAAAGATGTGATTGCCGATGCATTCTTGCAGCAGATCCTCACCCGCCCGGCGGAGTATGATGTGATTGCCACGCTCAACCTCAACGGCGATTATGTCAGCGATGCGCTGGCGGCCCAGGTGGGTGGTATCGGCATTGCCCCCGGCGCCAATATCAACTATGAGACGGGCCGCGCGATCTTTGAGGCGACGCATGGTACGGCGCCCAAGTATGCCGGCCAGGACAAGGTCAACCCTTCGTCCGTGATCCTCAGCGGCGAAATGATGCTCCGCCACATGGGCTGGAGCGAGGCTGCCGACCTCGTGATCAAGTCGACCGAGAAGACGATCACGCAGAAGGTTGTGACCTATGACTTCGCACGCCTGATGGAAGGCGCCAAGGAGGTCAAGTGCAGCGAGTTTGGGCACGCCCTGATTGCCAACATGTAGCGGCAAGAGGTACGTGGTGGGTGACACGTGGCGGGTGGCCAGGCAGAGGCTTGGGCGGGCAGCGCAGAGGCTGTCACCTACCACGTGGCGCCTACCACGTATTTCAGTGCGTGGCTCGGTGTGCCGGCCCTGCGCGACCCGCCTTTACCGCATGATTGCTAAACTCTCAGACCTATTTCAGCGTTCGCACACCAAGGAACGGCTGCCGTCGGATGTGCGCGGCGGCGTGCACGTCGACCTCGTCAGGCCGCGCACGGTGACTTTTGTGCTGCGCGCGCCGTACAAGCCCTTTGTCAGCGTGATTGGGGACTTCAACCAGTGGGACACGCGTGCACATCCGATGCAGACCGACGGCGCCGGCACCTGGTGGGTGACCCTGCCGCACCCTGGCCAAACACGCTATGGTTATTACGTGGTTGTGGACGAGGATACGCATGCGTGGGTGGGTGACCCCTACGCCACCCAAGTGGATTGGACGCCCAAGGCGCCGTGGGGGGTCCTTCCCGCGCGGCCGAGCCGCTTTCGCTGGACCGATCGCGCGTGGCAGACGCCCCCGCTGCGCGAACTCGTGATCTACGAGGCGTGTGTGCGCGATGCGGTGGGTGCATGGCAGGGCAGCCGGCCGCGGCTTGGCAACTTCCAACGGATGCATGACTTGATTCCGCACATGGCGCGCACAGGGGTCAACGCCGTGGAACTGATGCCGATCTGCGCCTTCCCCGGTGAGTCGAGTTGGGGCTACAACCCTGTTTTCTACCATGCGATCGCCAATAGCTATGGCACCCCCGACGATCTGAAGTCGTTCGTCAATGCGTGTCACGCGCAAGGCATTGCCGTGATTCTAGACGTGGCCTTCAACCATGCCTGGGGTGAGCATCCGTATTACCATATGTTCCCGCCGTTGTATGGAATCAACGGGGAGCAATGGGCGGATTGGAACCCATATTTCCATCACACACCCTCGTCGATCAATATGTGGGGTGGCGTGGATTGGGATCATTTTGACCCAGAGACGACGCGCTATTTCCAGGATGTGGTGCGCTTCTGGCTGAAGGAGTACCACGTCGACGGTTTTCGTTTCGACTGGGTGGGCGGCGTCGATTACGATCATCGGAATCCGCTCGATCCGGGCTTCAACGCCTATCATGGGATCAGCGCGATCTGTTGGGCCGCCAAGGAGGCCAAGCCGGATTGCATCTTGATCGGCGAATTCTGGACGCTGGACGGCACCAACCCAGAGAAGACAGCGCAGAAGCTCGTGCATGAAACGGCGATGGACGCGGTCTGGAACGGCTACTTTCATCACAACCTGGAAGATGTGTTGAACCATCGCTGGCAGTGGGAAAAGACGGACATCGCACGCACTATCGGCGGTTTCCGCGACCTGGGCTATGGCACGGCGACGCAGGTGGTCAATTACAGCGCTAGCCATGACGAGGTGCGGCCCGAACATGAGATCAAGTTCTATTCGGCCAAGCATATCGAACGGCCAGATGGCATGAGCGTGCAAAACGCGGCGCTGGCGCTGGCCCGCTGTGGGTTGGTGGCGGTGCTGGCCGCGCCAGGCGTGCCCATGATCTATGCCGGCCAGGAGTATGGCGAGGATAGCCCGCGCACCATTGATTTTGTGCCGATGCAGTGGAGCAAGCTCGATCGCGCAGAAAACGCCGCGCACTTTGCGGTCGTGCGCCGGCTGGTTCAGGCGCGGCGCCAGCATGGGGCGTTGCGCAGTGATTGGATCGAATTCATTCCAACCGATTTTGCCGTCGAGCAGATCGTGCGCTTCCGCCGTTGGGATGACAAGGGCGATTATGCGGTGTGTGCGATCAATTTTGGCCACACGCCGCGCATGGTGGATCTCTATTTCCCCAACGATGGGCGCTGGCGCGAGGTGGTTGACAACCGCCTACGCACCGTCACGCATGGTCGGGTGCGCGTCCGGCTTGGTGCGTATGACGCTGCATTGTTCGTGCCGGCGTGAGGGTGAAACGCCCGCTGGTGCGCCCCACGAGGCGGCCACACACCAGAGGGCGTTTCATGTTACTTGGGTGCCGTTACGCCCAGGCTGAGGAGCAAGGAGTCCATGGAGTACCCTAAGCCCGACAGCAGCACGGAGAGGACAAATGCCGTGCCCACGGTTACGAGAATGGTGGCGACCGGCAACACCAGGGTGCGCCACCCCCTCAGTTGATGGGCCTGGGCGGCGCCGATCCAAACGCCAACGAAGACGGCAATCGTGGCGGCTAGCGAGGCTATCTCGCGCGCGCTCGGAATCCATGCCAGCAGGTTGAGCAGATCGCCCATGCGCGCAAAGCCCATCACGCGCAGCGTGGACGAGAAATCGCCGGTGCCTTTGAGCGCGCGTGCGGCTCCGAAGACGACCGCGATGCTGACAAACCAGAAGACGACTGATCCGATGAGGGTTGCTGGGTTGAACCTGCCTTCACGCACACTCACGGTGAGCGTCGAGAAAAGCAAGCCCAAGAGGAGAGCCGGCGCATTCATGGTGGCGTCGCGTGCGATCTCGCGGTAGGTGCCGGCCTCCAGCAGGAGCGCGCGGCCAGCGCGGCTGACCCAGAGGCCCACCGCACCAAGCCCTTTGGCCATGGCCTTGGGCGCCCAGCCGTTGATGCCTTCCTTGCTTACGACCTGGGGTTTGGGCGTTGCCTTGGCGCCGCGCTCGGCGTTCAGAATATGAAAGATATCCGCCGAATTTTTGGTTGGCGGCACCTGCCAGGTAGCTGGGTGGAGGATGAAGGCGTCGGTTTGTTCGCCGCCCAGGCCGCCATGGTTGCCGATCAATTCCTCCAGTGCGGCCACAGTCCCATCGGGAAAGAATGTGCTGTTGATCATCAGGTCGCCGGCGTGTGGGAAACCGGCGATGCGCGCCAGTTGCTCGGCGCGTAGGTCGGTGGTGGCCACGCCTTCCTTGGCGTAGGGCAATAGCGGGTCTTGGCCAGTGATTTGGCCCGTGTGCACATTGCGCGTGCCCTGTTTGCCGACAACGGTGGCCGTGCCATCGTCGCTGTTGAAAAGGACAAAGCCGACCCCTTCATGGGCGACGAGTCCGTCGATCATGCCCGGAAAGAAGCCATTGACGGCGTCGATCGTCATCTTCGTGGGGTAATCGGTGAAATAGACCTGGGCGATGTTGCCGCTGCCATACGCCACCACCTGGGCCCGGTCGGGGCCACTGGATGAGGTGTCCACGTTGGTCTGCTTGGTCACGGCCTGGTCGGCAAGTTTCTGGGTCTGCTTGGCTACGGCGCGACCGGCGGCGTTGCCCACGCCCTGGCTACTCACGTTGGCCATCTCGTGGCCCAACGCCGTCATCGAATTGACGCCGGTGTCGCCGCCCATCGATGCCGCGACGGTGGTGCCCACCGGCATTAAATCCTGGATCGTGGTGCGGATGTCCTTGCCATAGCGCATCAGAAAGGTGGGGCCAAAGGATTGGCCGTGGTCGGAGAGGATGAGCAGGTCGTACGGTCGCGGCGCCTGCGTATCCATGATGTTGCGCACGTGGGCAATCGTGCGGTCAAACTTCTTGAGCACCTTGAAGGCGTCCTTGGTCCACGGGCCGGAGTGGTGCGCCACCTCGTCATACCCCGGGTAGGTCATGTAGATGGAGGGGCTGCCGCGCACGATGTCGAGGATCACCAGGTTTGACGAGATCTCACGCATCAGGGTGACCATGGCGGCGCGCACAAACGGGTACCAGTGCTTGGTGCGGTTGAGGCGCGGGTAGACATTCTGGCGTTTCTGCTGCCAGCCCTCCCACAGATCGCGTCCGGCATCGACCAAGAAGAGGACGATCGATCGCATCATGAAGTATGGGTCTAGCATCAACAGGTAGATGTCGTGCGCACGCGCCTTTTTCTCATCGCTGTTGCCCGACAGCATATCGGCCAGGGTCAGTAGCGACTTCTTGGCATCCCCATTGAGCATATTATTGATGCTGGTGCCATCCCGCATCAGGCCATTTCCCTTCGCATAGCGAGCGTTGAGCGAGGCCGCGTCATGGCCGGAGACGATCAGTTTTTGCTCGGTTTTGTCGTACCAGCGGAAGGCGGGGATGTCGTCGTTGTCGCCAAACATGATGCCAGCCTGGCAGGCAGAGGTCTGTGAAGGCAGCCCGCAGTCGGCACGCGTCAACACATAGCCCTCTTGGTCGATCCACTTTTGCAGATGAGGCATCCACCCATCGGCCATGGCTTTTTGGATGTGCCAGTAACTAAGGCCGTCGATCTCGAGCATGATCAGCCCCTTGGTTCCGATAGCGACGTCGGGATAGGGCGTCTGCTTGGCGCGGCTGAGAATGCGGCGGAAATAGAAGGAATCCTCTTCATCGAGCGAGATAACACCAGTAAGGAGCGTGTTGACGACAGAGAAGATCAAGCCCCCAAAGAAGGCGGACAAGAAGCCATTGACTTCAAAGGAAGGCATCAACCAGGCTGTCAACCAAAGCACCATGGCGTTGACGAGCAGGCCAACCACGAAGACCACGATAAAGCCGAAGGGTAGCGAGAAGAGCAGGATGATTGGTCGAAAGATGAAATTGACGATCCCCAGCACCAGTGCAGCGGCGACTGCCGCCGTCAACCGATCCTGCCAGTCAGTGCCGAGCAGGTGGATGCCCGGGATCAGTGCAGCGGTCGCCAGCAGAGATAGCGCGTCGACAAACCACACAACCAAGAAACGAAACAGCCTGCGCCAAAAGGTCTGAACGGAGCTCACAAGCCCTCCTCGGGTATTGTCGTATTCGTCGCGAACCTATCGGCGCCATTATCAGCGGAAATGTCAGGGATGGCAAACTATCCATTGATCACCTGGCCCTGGGGCTTTGCCCGGTGGCGTCGGGATGGGGGCCGCCCCAGATTCGCTAATTGCGCGTTTGCTGCTAGAATGGGATCGAATTTGATTCCCATCTGGCTAACCTCGGCGCGACTACCTCGTCGGTTCGCATGGATCACCTCCTCGGCAGGCGCCCACCAGGTTCGCCACTCATCGTGTGCAACGTGCCGAAAGGAGCGCGTGCATGAACCCAGAACTGCTTTCGCGATTTCAATTTGGCCTGACGGCCAGCTTTCACTACATCTATCCACCCATTTCGATTGGGCTGGGCTTGATGCTGGTCGTGCTGGGCGTCATCTATGTGCGCACCGGAAATCCCCAATGGCGCCAGCTTTCGTTCTTTTGGGTGCGTATCTACGGGCTGGTTTTTGCGTTGGGCATCGCCACCGGTGTGGTGATGGAGTTCGAGTTTGGCATGAATTGGGCCAACTACTCGCGCTTTGTGGGCAACATCTTTGGCAGCCTGCTGGCCGCTGAGGGCATTTTTGCTTTTTTCCTGGAAGGTGGGTTTCTGGGCTTGATGCTCTTTGGCGGCAATCGCCTGGGGCCGCGCCTGTGGCTGCTGGCCACCTTTCTGGTGGCGTTTGGCGCCCACTTCAGTGCGCTCTGGATCGTTATGGCCAATGCCTGGCAGCAGACGCCGACCGGGTACACCTTAGCGCAGACCCCAAGTGGCACCATTGCTTTTATGACCTCTTTCTGGGAAGCCATGGCCACCCCTGCGTTTCTGACGCGTATCGGGCATGTCTACGTCAGTGCATGGATGGTGGGCGCGTCGCTCGTGCTGAGCGTCAGTGCGTGGTATCTCCTTAAGCGCCGCTATATCGAACTGGCCACGGCTGCCATCAAAGTAGCGCTGCCGGTGTTTTTCGTTCTCAGCGTGCTTCAATTGATCGTTTTTGGCTCAGAGAGCGCAGTGGCCGTACTGGCAAACCAGCCGGCCAAGCTGGCGGCTATGGAAGGCGTCTGGCCGGTCAGCCAAAGTTGCGCCCCGATGTTTATTGTTGGCTGGGTCGACGTTGCCAACCAGACCACGACGGGTCTGTCGATCCCCTGTATGCTCAGTTTATTGGCGGCCGGCAGTCTGGACGCACCGATTACCGGCCTCAACGCGTTTGCGCCGGACCTCTGGGCGCCGATCCAACTGGTTTTCCAAGCCTATCACGTGATGATCAACCTGGGGATGTTGTTTATCTTAATCGGGCTGCTGGGCGTGTTTTTCTGGATCTGGGGTGGGCGGCTCTTCCGCACCAGATGGATGCTGTGGCTGCTGGTCTTGAGCATCGTGCTCACGGAGGCGGCCACGATCACCGGGTGGTGGACGGCGGAGTTTGGTCGTCAGCCCTGGATTGTTTACAACCTACTCAAAACGGTGGACGGCGTCTCCCCACTACTCACGGTCGAGCAGGTGGTATTTTCGGTGGGTACGTTTATCGTGATGTACATCATTCTCTTCATCCTGTTTCTTTTCTTGTTGAACGAGAAGATTCAGCACGGTCCAGATCCCCTTGAAGAGGAAACACCGATCACGTCGTTGCCTGACAACTTCCGCGAAATCTTCCGCCATCGCGCCGCGCGCGCTTGAGGTAAACCTATGTGGCTAAATTATGTCTGGTTTGGGCTCTTCGTGGTGATTGTTGCCGGCTATCTAATTTTGGACGGCTTTGACCTGGGGGTGGGCATCCTGCATCTATCGCTGGCTCGCACCGATACCGAGCGGCGCGTGCTGCTCAACGCCATCGGCCCGGTGTGGGACGGCAACGAGGTCTGGCTGGTCGTCACCGGCGGTGTACTCTTTGCGGCCTTTCCCATGGTTTACGCTTCGCTCTTTTCCGGGTTTTACATTGCGATGATGTTTGTCCTGATCTTCCTGATAATGCGCACGGTCGCCATCGAGTTTCGCAGCAAGCGCCCCGGACAGGGCTGGCGCAGGGTTTGGGATTTCTGGTTTTTTATCGCGTCGTTTGGGATCGCCCTGTTGTTGGGCGTGGCGATTGGCAACATTATCATTGGCCTGCCCATTGACGGGCAGGGCAATATGGCGATCACGACGTTGGCATTGTTGGGGCCGTTCCCCTTGATGGTAGGGGTGACCACCGTCTTCATGCTAGCGATGCACGGCTGCTTCTATCTCGCCATGAAGACGGAGGACGACCTGCACACGCGGGTACTGCGCTACATCCCGCGCCTGATGCTGGTCTTCACGCTGCTGATGGTGGTGTTGGTGGTCTGGCTGTTTGTTGGCAACTTCCAGTTGGCGGTGAATTTCAAGACACTGGTCTGGCCGATCCTCATCCCGGTGTTGGCGCTGGGCGTGATGCTTGTCGCCTATCGGGCATTTCGCCAGCGCCACTATTTCGTGGCTTGGGTGCATTCAAGCCTGACCATCCTCTTGTTGTTGGGGGCGGTGGGCTTTGGGCTATACCCGAACCTGCTGATTTCCACGATTGACCCGGCATACAACCTCACCATTTTCAATGCGGCGTCGCAGCCCAACGTGTTGACGGTCATGCTGGTCTTCGCGCTGATTGGCATGCCGTTCGTGTTGCTCTATACCGCAAGTGTCTACTATATATTTCGGGGTCATGTCGTGATTGGCCCGCGCAGCTATTGAACGCGCACGGTGCGCGCGACTATGCCCAACCCATCCGTTGAACGGCGCGTCCTTGCCGAAGACCGCAGGGCGCGCCTGCTCTTATATGTGAGCGTAGGCGCCGGCTTTGCGGCGGCGGCCCTGTTGCTGGCACAGGCATGGCTGCTCAGCGTTACCGTCAACCGTATCTTTCTGCGGCATGGTACGCTGGCCGATGTGCTGCCGCTGTTGGCGACGATGCTTGGTCTGCTCGTGGTGCGTGCCGGGCTGATCTGGGGACAGGAGGTCGTCGTCCAGCGTGCGGCCACACGCACCAAGCGGGCGGTGCGGCAACGCCTGCTCGACCATCTCTTTGTGCTCGGCCCCGTTTATGTGCGCGGCGAACGCAGCGGCGATTTGGTCAACACCGCTGTGGAAGGCGTAGAAGCGCTCGACGAATATGTCACCCAGTATCAGCCGGCACGCCTGTTGGCGGGACTGGTCCCGGCGCTGGTTTTTGTCGTCGTCCTCTTGTTGGACCCCTGGACCACGCCGATCTACCTGTTTACCGGCCCGTTTCTCGTCCTATTGCTGGCGTTGATCGGGGGGCGCACCAAGGCCATCACCGAGCGTCGCTTTCTCGAAATGCGTTGGATGAGCGCACACTTCCTGGACATGCTGCAAGGGCTGCCGACGCTCAAGCTCTTTGGCCGCAGTCAAGAACAGGTGGAGACGATCGCGGCGATCAGCCGGCACTATGGCAATACCACGATGGAGGTGTTGCGCACAGCTTTTCAGACTTCGCTGGTGCTGGAATGGGGGGCGATGGCGGCGACGGCGCTGGTGGCCATCGAGGTCAGCTTACGCCTGATGAATGGGTTGCTGCCATTTGAGCTCGCCCTGACCGTGCTGCTGATGACGCCGGAGTTCTTCATGCCGCTGCGCCAGTTGGCGTTGAAGTACCATGCCGGTTCAGCCGGAAAGGCCGCCGCGCAACGCATCTACGCCGTGCTGGACACGCCTGATGTAGGGCGATTTGGCAAATCGCCCAGTGCGGCGTCGGCAACGGATGTAGGGCGATTTGCCAAATCGCCCTACGCGGCTTTGCCACGTTTCGATCTCCGTTTCGATGCGGTTGCGTATGCCTACGACCAGGGCCAACGGCCTGCCTTACAGGATCTGTCGTTCTCGATTGCGCATGGGCAAATGGTTGCCTTGGTCGGCCCGACGGGCGCCGGCAAAAGCACGGTCGCCAGCCTGCTCTTGCGGTTTCTGTCGCCTGATCGGGGTGCGATCTTCGTGGGGGACGCGCCGCTGGCTGCGATCGATCCGGAGCGCTGGCGCACCCAGGTGGCTTGGGTGCCGCAGCGGATCCACCTTTTCCAGGGGACGATGGGCGAGAATATTGCGTTGGCTGCGCCGGGCGCCAGCCACGCTGCGATCGTGGCGGCCGCGCAAGCCGCCCATGCCCATGAATTTATCGAGGCGCTGCCAGATGGCTACGCCACGCCAATGGGCGAACAGGGCGCGCGCTTGAGTGGGGGACAGCGCCAACGGATTGCTCTGGCGCGCGCGTTTCTCAAGGACGCACCGGTGCTGATTCTGGACGAGGCGACGTCGCACCTGGACCGCGTGAGCGAGGAATTGATCCAGGATGCGCTCGAACGCCTGCGCCGCGGGCGCACGGTGCTCGTGATCGCGCACCGACTGGAGATGGTCACGGCTGCGGATCAGATTGTGGTGATCGATCAAGGACATGTTGTGGAAGCGGGCAGCCACAGCAGCCTGCTGGCGCAGGGGGGATTGTACCGCCAGTTGGTAGACGTGTATGCGGGAGGCGCCGCGTGAAAGTCATCGCGCGTTTGCTGCGCATGCTGCTTCCTTTTCGCTGGTGGGTGCTGCTGGCAGTGTTGCTTGGATTCGCCACGATCGGGTCAAGCGTTGCGTTGATGGCGATGTCGGCCTATCTGATCGCCAAGGCCGCACTGGTGACCTCGGTTGCCGATCTAGCCGTGTTGATCGTGGCTGTGCGGTTCTTTGCGATTACGCGGGCGGCTTTGCGCTACGCAGAGCGCTACATCACGCACCGGGCGACTTTTCGCATCTTGACCGAATTGCGCGTGTGGTTTTTCCGCGCTGTGGAACCCTTGGCGCCTGCTGGTCTCCAGCAACACCGCAGCGGCGATCTGCTGACGCGCATCGGCGCCGACATTGAAACGCTCGAGAATTTCTACATTCGCGTGGTGGCGCCGCCGCTGGCGGCCGTCCTGGTGACGGTGTTTGCCTGTTTCGTCCTGGGGACTTTTGATCGTTGGTTGGGCGTAGCGCTGGGTTTCTTCCTGGTGCTCACGGGTGTCGCTTTGCCACTGGCCACGCGTTGGCTGAGCGCCAGGCCGGCCGCGCATCTGATCGAGACTCGCGCGCACCTGACCGCCACGCTGGTGGATGACATCCAGGGCATGGACGATCTCTTGATCTGCGGCCAGGCCGGCGCCTATCGGGCACGCGCGACCGCACTGGATGCGGAGCTTAGCTATCGTCAGGAGCAGTTGGCGTACGTGCGCGGGGTGGCTAACGCGCTCGGTGTTCTTTTTGCCAGCCTTGCCGGCCTGACGGTGTTGATGTTGGCGATCCCGCTGGTGTCGGGCGGGCGGATCGATGGTGTCTTGCTCGCCTTGCTGCCGCTGACCGCGATCGCCAGTTTCGAGGCTGTGCAGCCGCTCGGCCAGGCGTTGCAGTATTTGGAAGCCAGTCGCGCCGCCGCAGGGCGGCTGTTTGCGCTGATTGACACCCCGCCGGCCGTGACGGATCCGGTGTCGCCATCGCCCCTGCCAACCGGTATTGGGATCGAAGTGCATGACTTGCGCTTCCGCTATGCACCTGACGAGCCGTGGGCTTTGAACGGCGTGAGCTTCGCGGCGCCGCCGGGCAGTTGCACGGTGATCGAGGGGCCGAGCGGCGCCGGCAAGTCGAGCCTGGTCAACGTGTTGACGCGCTTCTGGGAATACGAGGGGGGCGCGGTTACCCTGGGCGGCCATGATCTACGCGCCTATCACGGCGACGATGCGCGGGCGCAGTTAGGCGTAGTGGCGCAGCAGACCCACCTTTTCAACGGGACCGTGCGCGACAACCTGCTATTGGCAAATGGCGATGCCGCCGATGACCAGATCGAGGACGCGTGCCGGGTGGCTCAGGTTCATGAGTTCATCGCGGCGTTGCCGGATGGCTATGACACCCTGGTGGGCGAGAATGGCCTCAAGCTGAGCGGCGGCGAACGCCAGCGCCTGGCGATCGCGCGGGTGATTCTGAAGGGTGCACCGATCTTGATCTTGGACGAGGCGACGGCGCACCTGGACGCCGTCACGGAGCAGCAGTTGCTGGCTGGGTTGGCGCCCTTTATGGCCGGCCGCACGACGCTGATCATCACCCATCGAGCGGGCGTAGTGGCCAATGTCGACCAGGTGATTCGATTGGAGCAGGGTACCTTGGTCTGCTAGATGGACGGATGAATCGGGTGCGGGAGTCGCTCATTATGTGGGTCACCGCAAAAATTGGTGACGACGCGTGTTTATGCTACTGTAACGGCTGCAGCGCAACTCTTGAACTGCGCAATCCAAACAAAAATATATATCAGGGAGAAATCAATTATGGCTAATCAAGACAGTGGTAACTCAGTTTATCACATTGTAGCCTTCACCTTCCCGGGTAAGGATCGCGCCGCAGAGGTAATGAAGAGCGCGAAGTATGAAGCCAAGGAAGCGGGAATGAAGATTGTTGCATCGGCGGTGGTTGAGGTCAACGATAAGGGCAAGACGAATATCCATCAGCCAGGGCGCGGCGGTGTTGGCACGACAGCCGGTCTAGTCGCGGGTGGGCTGCTGGGGTTGGTTGGTGGCCCGGCCGGTCTGCTGGTGTGGGCGGCTGGCGGGGCGTTGATCGGTGGCGTTGCGGGCAAGTACCTGGGTCGCAATCTGCCCGAACAGGCCCTCAGGGAACTTGGCCAGAAAATGGATCCGAACACCTCTGCCATCCTCATCATTGCCCAGGACAAGAACGCCGAGTCCGTCATCAATGAGATGAAGGAGTTCGACGCCCAGGTCGTGACGGTCACGGTGGGCGATCAACTGTCGGGTGAAATCGACCAGTATATTGCGGCGAACGTCACGGCCACGGAAGCGGCTACGACCAGCGAACCGGCCGCGATTGTGGACAGCAGCGCTGCACCGGCCGCCAGTGTGGACACCGCCGCTGACGCCAAGAGCGCGTAGGTTGGGGAGTGGGTTCGGCGCATGTGGGCGATCCGACAAACGGATGTCGACCGCCGTTGGCTCCGATCCCGGCAGAATCGTGTACAATAAGGTCGTCGCGTGTGCGACGACCTTATTCATGGCCGGACAGCAAAAACACCGGAATAGCGATACGGCACTCGCACTAGGTTTTACGTTGCCTATTTGCAGGAGTCGCTCAACCGGTTGACTGAGGAGTGCACTCAATGAGAATCACAAAAGCGGTCATCACGGCGGCCGGACGAAAGCAGCGCACGCTGCCGCTGCAAACCCTCATCGACCGTGACGGCGTCGAGAAGTCGGTATTCAGCATTCTGCTTGAAGAAGTCGTGGCGGCAGGCATCGACGAGATCTGTGTCGTCGTGCACCCAGGCGACGAACGTGCCTACAGCCAGGTGGCAGGCAAACATGCGGGCCGGCTGCATTTCGTGCCGCAGGTTGACCCATTGGGACACGGCCATGCCGTGTATTGTGCGCAGGCTTTTGCCGGCCGTGACCCATTTTTGCACCTGGTCGGCGACCATCTCTATGTGAGCCGCACCACGGAAACCTGTGCTCAAATGCTGGTTGCTGTGGCGGAGGCGGAGGCGTGCCTGGTCTCCGCCGTGCAGCCCACGCGTGAAAGCCTGTTGCCGTACTACGGCGCCGTCGGCGGGCGGCGGGTGACGGGGCGGCAGGGGTTGTACGAAGTGGACACCGTGATCGAAAAACCGACGCCCACCGAGGCCGAACAGCGCCTGATCGTGCCGGGACTGCGCGCTGGGCACTATCTATGTTTCTTTGGCATGCATGTGTTGACGCCGGCGGTGATCGATGTTCTCGGCGACCAGATCGCGCGTAATCAAATGGAAAGTGGCGGCATGCGTGGCGGTATCACGCTCTCCGGCGCGTTGGCCGAGGTGGCACGCCGTGAGAAGTTTTTGGCCTTGGAGTTGACGGGCGCCCGCTATGATGTGGGCGTGAAGTATGGGCTACTGACAGCGCAGATGGCATTGGCCCTCAGCGGGCACGACCGCGAGGAGGTGCTGGCGCGTCTGTTGGAATTGTTGGCACAGCGCGAACTTGGGCGCCAGCAACCGTAGGTTTACCGGTGAATCCCTCGATCAATTTGCAGATCTCGAAAGGAAAAACGACGATGGAATACGCATATCTGGGTCGATCAAATGTGAAAGTCAGCAAGGTCTGCCTGGGCACCATGCACTTTGGACAGCGCGCTACCGAAGAAGAGTCATTTGCGATCATGGACCGCGCGTTGGAGATGGGGATCCAGTTTTTTGACACCGCCAACGTCTATGGCGACCCGTCGGGCCGGTCTGAGGAGATCATTGGGCGTTGGTTCAGCCAGCGCAGCGGCCGGCGCGAGGAGGTTGTGTTGGCCACCAAGGTGTACGGTTCGATGGGGCAGGAAGGGCCAAATCAAGAACGCGGCATCTCCGCCTTCAAGATTCGCCAACATGTTGCCGATTCACTGCGCCGGTTGCAGACAGATCGCATCGATCTCTATCAGGTGCACCACATCGACCGCCACATCACGCCGGATGAGTTCTGGGGCACGTTTGAGCGTCTCCAGGCCAAAGGCGACATCCTGTACGTCGGGACGAGCAACTTTCCCGGTTGGGGTCTCGCCAAATTCCAGATGGCGGCCTGGCAGCGTGGGAATGTGGGCATTGTCTCGGAACAGAGCATGTACAGCCTGCTCTGCCGCTATCCTGAGTTGGAAGTACTGCCGGCGGCCCAGGATCTTGGCATCGGCGTGATCCCCTACATGCCACTGGCCGGTGGCCTGTTGACTGGGAAGACGAAGTCCGAGCAAGGCTCGCGAACCCACCAGGTGGAGGGCGAGTATGGCATCCACGTGAGTGACAATGAAATGTTCCAGCAGTTCTCTGCGCTGTGCCGGGAACTCGGCGAGACAGAGTCAGTGGTGGCGATTGCCTGGACCCTGGCAAACCCGGCAGTCACCTCGGCGATTGTGGGCGTGCGCAGTGTCGCGCATCTGGATGGGTTGGATCGTGCGGCCGCGTTGCGCTTGGACGCCGACACACTGAAGCGGCTGGACGTGCTTTTCGATATCAGCCGGGGCCGCCCGCTGCGCATTGCACCTGCGCCGGAAGCGTACGCCTGGTAATTGTCCTGGACGGTGTGAGAGGCAGTGTTGATCATGAGCCAGTTGATCCAAGTCATTATTTCCGGTGATCCGGCCGTGCGCGATCGTGCGCTGGACGCCTTCTGCCGCTCGGCTTCGCTGGCGCAGTTGCTGGAAGAGTGCGCCGCGCTCGACCGCTTTCGCCGCCGGAGCGACAACCTCTACGAGCGGGTGCGCGCACTCTTCTTTCTGTATGCCATCTACCGCTTTCATATCCCGCTCAAGCGTGGCTTGACGCCAGGCGGGTTGGTGCCGTTTGATGGGTACGACAACCTTCTCAAACGCCGGTTTGAAGAAGCCATCGACCTCTTTCTGGCGCAGCCCCTCAGCGATGGTACGGCGAGCGCACTGGCAGAAGCCTATCGCCGGCTAGGGTTTCAAACGCTGGCCAACCAGGTGCGGCGCAGCGTGCGTTCCGTGCGCGGCAACCAATGGATGTTTCGCATTGGCCACCCCGCTGATCACCCGCTGCGTGTTCGCCCCGAACTCTACCAACCCCAGATCGGCACTGACTCCCTCACACCGTCCCACCGCCTCTTCCCCGTGCTCCACGAAGCCACTCCCGTGCGGATGGATCTGACCCACTCCGGCTGGAGCGACATCTTCTTCTTGGGCATGGACTTTCCCGAGGGCGCACGTGTGCTCAACGTCTCGATTGACCTGGCCGTGCGCGGCCAGAGCGAGACCGAGGTCCCGCGCCCCCCCATCGAAGCCTTTTTCCGTGTGATCGACCAGCCCGTCCTCCGTCTTGTGAGCGTCGACCTCGGCGCCGTGGCAGAGATCACGGCGCTGGCCGATGTCTTCGATTTTGCCAAGGACTACTTGGGTCTCGTCAAGGCTGCCGTGATTGCCGCCGGCATCGTGCCGCCGGGGATCGAAGGTTCGGGGCTGTCGCTGGCTGAGGTGCTGGGGCGGTTGATCAGGCCGGGCTTTGGCATCGAACTCGTCAGCCAGGTGAACGGGATTCCCAAAGGCTCACGGTTGGCCGTATCGACCAACTTGTTGGCGTCGCTGATTGCGGTGTGCATGCGTGCCACCGGTCAGACGCACGCACTTACCGGGCAGTTGTCGGAAGAGGAACGGCGCGTGGTGGCGGCGCGTGCAATCCTGGGCGAGTGGCTGGGTGGGTCAGGCGGCGGTTGGCAGGATTCGGGTGGGGTATGGCCGGGGATGAAGTTGATCCAGGGCGTGGAGGCCGGACCCGACGACCCCGAAGCCGGCGTCAGTCGCGGTCGGCTGCTGCCCAACCACACGATTCTGTCGCGCACTGATGTGACCGCCAAGACGCGCCAGCAGTTGCAGGACAGCCTCGTGCTTGTGCATGGCGGGATGGCGCAGGATGTTGGGCCGATCCTGGAGATGGTCACCGAAAAATACCTGCTGCGTGCCGAGGCGGAGTGGCGCGGGCGTCTGGAGGCCATCCAACTTTATGACGAGATTACGGCTGATTTGCGCGCTGGCGATATTCGCGCGATTGGCACGGCGACCGAACGTAATTTCCGCGGGCCGATCCAGGCGATCATCCCGTGGGCGACCAACCTCTATACGGAGACGCTGATTGCGCGTGTGCGCAACGAGTTTGGCGCCGACTTCTGGGGCTTCTGGATGTTGGGTGGCATGGCGGGCGGCGGCATGGGTTTCATCTTCGACCCGCGGCGTAAGGCCGAGGCGCAGACGCGGCTGCAAGCTATCATGCAGGGGGCCAAGCGTGAGCTGGAAGCAGCGGTGCCTTTTGCGATGGACCCGGTGGTCTACGACTTTGCGATCAACGAACGCGGCACCTGGGCCGAGTTCCTGACCGGCGACCAGGCGCTGATGCCGGCCGGCTACTACACGCTGACCCTGCCCGGCCTGTTGCGTTTCGAACAGCGCACGCTTTCTTCATTTCGCCGCGCCGAGCTGGATGCATTTGGCGCGGCCACGCGCACGCAGCCGGCCCTGGCGGGCATGGTGCAGACGCTGTTTGACCGGCTGCTGCCGCACAGCGACGCGCAGAATGGCAAACAGCAGAATTTGTCCGGGCTGCTCGAAGAAAATGGCTTCGACCGGGTGCAACACGAACAGATTCGCGCCGACCTGCGCAGCGGGCGCATCGGCCTGGCGCAAAATCGGTTGCCCGTGCGCAGCAAAATCGAGGATGCCGCTGCTGAGGATGTGGTGGACGTCGCGCAGTTATCTGAGCGGAAGTGTGCCGCGCTGCGCGCGGTGGGCATGGATGCATTGGCGCGCGGCAGCGTGGCCGTAGTGTCGTTGGCTGGGGGCGCCGGCAGTCGTTGGACCAAAGGCGCCGGCGTCGTCAAGGCATTGAACCCGTTTGCCAAGCTGGGCGGCCAGCATCGCAACTTTGTCGAAGTTCATTTGGCCAAGAGCCGGCGGATCGGGCGCCTCGCCGGCAATCCGCTGCCGCACATCATCACGACCAGTTATCTGACCCATGAACCGACGGTTGCCTTTCTGGCACGTGCGGGCAACTATGGCTATCCGGGTACGCTCGTGCTCTCGCCGGGGCGCAACGTGGGACTGCGCATGATCCCGACCACGCGCGACCTGCGCTTTGCGTGGGAGGAGATGCCGCAGCAACTGCTGGACGAACAGGCGCAGAAAGTGCGCCAGAGCCTGCACGCCGCGCTGATCAACTGGGCGCAGCAGGCGGGTGAAGGCAGCGACTATACCGATAACTTGCCGAACCAATGCCTCCATCCGGTGGGCCACTGGTATGAGGTGCCCAATTTGCTGCGCAACGGCGTGCTGGCGCAGTTGCTGGCCGAGCGGCCGCATCTGCGCTACCTGATGATCCACAACATCGACACGGTGGGCGCCGACGTGGACCCGCTGGTGCTGGGCCACGTCATCCAATCGGGTCATGGGTTGACGATGGAGGTAATTACGCGGCGCCTGGACGACCGTGGCGGCGGGCTGGCGCGCGTGGATGGGCGGCTGCGCCTGGTCGAAGGCCTGGCGCTGCCGCGCGAAGAGATCGAGTTCGGCTTGACCTACTACAATTCCAGCACCAGTTGGGTGGACATCGACCACCTGCTGACCGTTTTTGGGTTGAGTCGTGGCGACCTGGGCGACGACGACAAGACCGCCGACGCCGTGCGCACCTTGGCGGCCCGCATGCCGACCTACATCACCCTCAAGGATGTCAAGAAGCGCTGGGGCAAGGGGCAGGAGGATGTCTACCCCGTGGCGCAGTTTGAGAAGCTATGGGGTGACATGACCACATTGCCGGAGTTGAACAGCGGCTTCGTGGCCGTGCCGCGGCTGCGCGGCCAGCAATTGAAAGAAGTCGCGCAGCTTGATGGGTGGTTGCGTGATGGGTCAGCGGCCTACCTAGAGACACTGTGCGAGTGGGGATAACGATTTGTGCAGAAATGCACAAGCACTGTATAATGTTTGGTGTGGAGCTTTGATCGGTAGGTTGTGTGCGCAACGCCCAATGGCGTATGCTCATTTTAAGGTGAGCACGCTTCCATTCTGCGGAGGCTGTATGGTATGATTGCCGTCGCACGAGAGCAATCGCTCCACGGTTAGGATCTTCATTACTCTGGACTCGACAACCGAAACTACGAGACAAGGAGTTTCCATGCAAGTGCTTTCCATTCCGCGGTCATCCATTGGGAAAAAGGCCATCATGGCGGTGACCGGCGCCGTCTGGGTTGGCTACCTGGCGCTGCATATGTGGGGCAACCTGCATATCTTCCAGGGGCCGGAGGCGTTCAACCACTATGCCGAGTTTCTGCGCACGGTGGGTGAGCCGGTCTTTTCCTATACCCAGGTATTGTGGATCATTCGGGTCGTGATCGTCGTGTGCCTCCTTGCCCACATGTGGTCGGCCTGGTCGCTCTATCAACAGGCGCGCCACGCCCACTCGAGCAGCTATGCCGTCAAGCGTGTGGTGCAGGCCAACTATGCCTCGCGCTTTATGCGCATTGGCGGGGTTGTGATCATCTGCTTTGTGCT
>Ga0105047_10002133_pt1 | contig 35422 bp, 47 predicted proteins | sample MAT04_FD_78384 | JGI IMG/M metagenome (GOLD analysis project Ga0105047, IMG submission 78384) | Freshwater microbial communities from Lake Fryxell liftoff mats and glacier meltwater in Antarctica - MAT-04 (megahit assembly) | ecosystem: Environmental > Aquatic > Freshwater > Ice > Liftoff... | reverse complement strand
TGCAAAATTATAACTTTTGGGGCTTTTAAAACATCCTCTAAGCGCCATGATGATCATCAATTAAAATCTCAATAAATGCTCGGTTCACCTAGAACCGAGCTTCAGTTAAATGTAGGCAAACTAGTACCGCAAGGCGGAAGTCAAAAGTCATACTTCGACAGGCTCAGTAACCAAAAGTCAAAAGTCAAAATGAATACAGCATAAGAGTTTCATTGATTTGGAATGGGTGGTTTATTTACGCCGTGCTGTACTAGTGTAAATTGGAAATTGGCTGTTCACTCAAATCAACGTCAACCACGTTTCCCAGTGTTGCTGATTTAAATAAGCGTTATGCTGCCGCGTTATTATCTGTCAATTTTGACTCAGAATAACAACTTATCGTAAAAAGTTTAGTGCATCTGGCTGCTTTAGATGATCGACTTCCCCTATTCTCTGCATCCAGTCTCGTCTAAGTTGGGTACGTTCCATAGTTGTGCCAAACTCATCAATCCAAACATCTGAAGCAACTTCCTGTAAGAAAATCTGCCATTCAGTACGGACACCTTCAGCACGTAATACCCTATCAACAAATTCTTCGACAATAGCAAAGCCTGCTTGACTTGGTTCTTTTAAGAGAGTCTTAAGTTCTTTTTCACAGTTATTAACTGCTTCAGCTTGAGCTTTAGAGAGATTATTTGCAATTTTCTCCGTCGGGGTAGATGTATGTATTTTTATTGTCCTTCACTAAACTTGATTTAAAAAGTATTGAGTAGTTCTATAGCTGAGTATTCCCAATAACATACATATTGCAACAGTCGCCCTACGAAGTTTTTCCCAGCAGTAATTCAATCGTGATCTCAAGCTACATCAAAGACTTACGCTTACTTAGCGATCGCCTTTAGTAAGCAAAATAAGCTTTTACTTTCTCAAACCCCAGTTTGCTTTCTCATTTTGGTGTTTTCCGCAATCTGCTGTAATTATCCTTATGTAACAAAAGCTATTGCAGATTTGCCGGAATTCTCTCAGGCTGATCTATACGGAAGATCTCGCACTTCTCTACGAGAGGCTGCGCCAACGACAAGCTACTTCGGCTGCGCTCAGTACAAGTCAGTGACCATCGTAAACATCGCTGTTTTATCAAAATATTTATCCGTTAGTATTGGCAAACCGCAATGCACCCTACAGCTTGACAAAAAAATCTAAATAAAGGTGAGTATGTGGGCATCTTGGGAATTATAGAAGTAAATCAGATTAAACTTAACTTCTAGCTTCCAATGAAAACTCACTATTCTAGCAAAGGTAAAGCGTTTCCATTACAGATTGTTCTTGTTGTTCCCTTCCTTATCCAAATTTTTGCAGCAGTAAGTTTAGTGGGTTATTTGTCCTTTAAAAATGGACAAAGAGCAGTTAACGACTTAGCAGAGCAGTTGATGGATCGTACTAGCGAAGTAGTGGATGAACATTTAAAGTCTTATCTTTCGGTTCCGCAAACGCTTAATCAGATCAATGCAGATGCTATCCATAGGGGAATATTAGATGTGGGCGTAGGCGAAGCCCGCCTTAGGCATCGCAAAATCCTTGGCAAGTATTTCTGGGATCAGATCCGCGTGTATGACCTTACTTATATTGGCATCGGACTAACTACGGGTGAGGGACTAGGTGTTGCTCGTTATGATGGCAAGACAATTACCATTGATGATTGGACTGCCAAGCCTCCAAACAATACTTACACCTACGCTACCGATAATCAAGGTAATCGAACTCAGGTCAATGCTCGGTGGGATTGGGAAAATTCTAAGGAACCTTGGTATACTCAACCCATTGCCGCAGGTAAACCTATTTGGGCAAAGATTGTAACTGGAAATTATCCCACGGGCCCCTACATTGCCGCCTCTGCTAGTCGTCCCATCTATGATTCGCAAAATCGCTTGCTGGGAATGATTGCTACGGATATCCATCTGTTGAAACTCAGCGATTTTTTACGCAGTTTAGATGTTAGTAAGTCTGGACAAGTATTCCTCTTAGAGCGCAATGGCACATTAATTGCCAGTTCTAGTACAGAGAAACCCTTTACCCTCGTTAATCAAAAAGTGCAGAGATTGCAGGCGATCGAAAGCCCTAACCTAATGATACAGAACATCGCCAGACACCTCCAAACCTTGAACGGGTTTAAGTCCATCACCAAAGGCACAGATTTTCAGCTTGAGGTGCAAGGAAAACGGCATTTTGTCGATGTTGCACCTTGGCGTGACAAGTATGGCTTGGATTGGCTGGTGGTTGTTAGTGTGCCAGAAAACGCATTTATGGCGCAAATTAACGCCAACACGCAAACCACGACCGCCCTTTGTTTTGGTGCATTGGTTGTTGCCTCAGTCATGGGTGTGTTCACCTCTCATTGGATTGTACGCCCGATTCTGCGCCTGAATCGGGCAAGTGAGGCAATGGCATCTGGCAATTTAGATCAGACAGTAGAAACTAGCCGCATTCAAGAACTTAATATCTTGTCTAACTCTTTCAACCACATGGCAGGGCAACTACACGAATCGTTTACTGCCCTAGAGAAAAGTAAGGAAGAACTAGAAGATCGGGTAGAAGAACGCACTACTGAACTCAAAAATGCATTAAGGGAATTGCAGCGCACTCAATCTCAAGTGATTCAAAGTGAAAAGATGTCTAGTCTCGGACAACTAGTTGCTGGAGTCGCCCATGAAATTAATAATCCAGTCAACTTTATTCATGGCAACCTTGCTCATGTGCAGGAATATACTCAGGATTTATTAGCACTTGTGCAGTTGTATCAGCAGTATAATTCTAACCCTGCTCCTGAAATTCAAATTGCTGTTGAAGATATGGATCTGGAGTTTTTGCAGTCAGACTTGCCGAAAATGTTGTCTTCTATGAAAGTGGGCACCAATCGCATTCGCCAAATTGTACTGTCACTGCGAAATTTCTCTCGCACCGATGAAGCAGAATTTAAAAGCGTCGATATTCATGAGGGCATCGACAGTACCCTGATGATTTTGCAACACCGCCTCAAAGCTAAACCAGAACAACCTGAAATTGAAGTGATTAAAGACTATGGCAATCTACCCCTAATAGAATGCTATGCCGGACAACTCAACCAGGTGTTTATGAATATTTTAGTGAATGCGATTGATGCCTTAGAAGAAAGCAATGCCTTGCGTACTTATCAGGAGATTAAGGACAATCCTAGTCAAATTAGGATTCGCACATCGGTAGTTAATTCAACGTGGTTAGAAGTAGCGATCGCTGATAATGGAGTCGGTATTTCTCAAGAGTTTCAGCAACGAATATTCGATCCTTTTTTCACTACTAAACCCGTTGGCAAAGGGACTGGAATGGGTATGTCCATCAGCTACCAAATCGTCACAGTAAAACATGGTGGCAAACTGGAGTGCTTCTCAACTCCTGGAAAAGGAACCGAGTTTATCATTCAAGTTCCTCTCCAGCTAAAGGTTCATGGAGTGGTTTAACTTAATACTAATTTGGAATTGCCAAATCGTCTAGCTATTATTACGGTAGTCAATCTATAATAAGTATTATATTGTACGTATATTGAGGAATTAAAATCAGTAGTTATATTTGTTGAGGAACCTATGCAGATAAATCAGGTGATTGAAACCTACGATCAAGGCGCAGTGGATTATGACGCAATTATGAAGCGTTACTGGCACATCGAGCGCGAACCTCTAATTGCTTCTTTGCAGCTTAAGCCAGGACAAACCGTACTAGATGCTGCGGTAGGAACAGGTCTTAATCTTTCAGCCTACCCTGAAGGCGTGCATGTCGTCGGTGTTGATCTTTCTGAGAAGATGATGGATGAAGCACGTAAAAAGCGCGTCTCCGCAGACATCACCTTCAAGGTATTGGATATGTGCAATCTTGATTTTCCTGATAATAGCTTTGATGCAGCAGCGTCGGGATTTACTTTCTGTGTCGTTAACGATCCAGTTATTGCTCTTAAGGAAATTCTACGAGTTACCAAGCCTGGTGCATTTATTGCCATTCTCGATTACTGCAAATCGCAAAATCTAGAGATTCAGAAATGGCAAGAATTAATATTTGATGCTAGTTCACAGCTAGGCTTCCCGACTGGCAAAATCAAGTGGAATGCATTGATGGATTATGACGAATTGATTTATCACAGCAAGCTTCCTATTGAAGTGCTTGTGGACGAGCGCATAGAAAATCCAAACCCGTTTTTATGTGGTTGTCAATTATTGCTGAAAAACTCAAAAGCTTAAAGCCAACAGTATCGCAGTCTTGTAATTTTGTTTTGTAGTGAGGACTTTAGTCCTCTCTACGAGACGCTATATAGCGGTTCTCGCTTGAGTGAGGTACAAGAACCCCACCCCCAACCCCCTCCCCGCAAGCGATGAGGGGGCTATTATGTAACTCATGTGATTAGGAAATGCTATACGAACAAAATCAGGACTGAAGTCCCGACTACAAACATTTTTAAAGGAAGATTGATTAGCTAGCTTGTAACCATATCACAAGTGATTTTAAAACAGTTCTATAACATGTTTCCAAGCATCAGGAGCAGCTTCTGGGTTGTAACTTGGGTGCTGCTCTAAAAATGGGTACTTATCTTTGAAAAATCCGGCAAAGAATCCATGTCCTGCATCGTATCTAAATATACGATATTTTATTTTATGCTTCTTTAATTCTGCCTCAATTTGCTCGTTTTCTTCCTGGGAAACTAATGAATCTCTTGTACCAAAAAAGGCATAAATAGTACCTTTAATTTCTGAGGTACGATTAATGGTTGGAGTCTCTTCACCATAACTAGCAGTGGTAATCCCGCCACCGTAAAACGAAGCTGTTGCTTTGATATCAGGTAAAGTTGCAGCCATGTAAGCAACATGACCGCCAAAACAAAAACCAATGACACCGATTGCATTATTTTTGACATCGGGTAAAGTTTTGAGGTAGGTAATGGTAGCTTGAATATCGCTGAATATCTCTTGATACTTTACTTGTTGATAATATTCCAACCCCAGCCTATAGCTTTCTGGACTAAACCCAACATCTTCAGCGCTAAAATCAGCTTCAAAACCGGGAGCAATACGTTGATACATCGCCGGAGCTATTGCTACGTATCCTTGTTTAGCGATTAGTTCCGTAATATCTCGAATATTACCATTGATTCCAAAAATTTCTGGAAAAACTACAACTGCGCCAAAGGTTCCGTTTTGTGCTGGTTGAGCTAAGTAAGCATCGATTTCTAAGTCATCGTTGGGTACTTTGACATAGGAGGTGTTAATTTCGATGTTTGTTGTTTCTAGCATCTTTGTTTCGGCTGATTTTATACCAACTCATTTATTTTGACTGGTTTTCGACACAGACGGGCAGAAACATCAGAAGTATTGTTCTCCTCAGTGAAGGTAAATCGCTTACCCTCAACCATGACTTTACAGATGTGAGCAGATCAGATAAATTTCTAACTTTTGAATAGGTGGTATTTCAAACTTCTGGATGATGCTGAGGGTTTTTGATTTGTGCGACCTTACATAAAGTAAGCATAAAGACTCAAAATTAATAACCAGAAGAAAAAACAATGCCCGATCAAAGTTTTAGAACAAATATTCCAGAAGTTGACCCAACGGAGATTGAAGATACTCGAACTGCGATCGCTGACGAACATCGCTCGTTTCTGGAAAAGGTGATAGTTAAAGCCGGATTCGCAGATCCTTATGATGCAAGAGACTTTACCGAAGTTGTGTTTCGCGTTATGCGTGACTTAATGACCACAGAAGCGAGCGATCGCGTCGAAGCAGAACTGCATACAGAGGCTATACCTACAGATGAAAAAGCACTCCAGTTTGAAGTGTCCGATTTGTGGAAAGACACTAATCCAATTGTGGGATTTTTGAGCCGGGTTCGTCCACCTTGGAAAGGGCCAGGTATTTTCAATATCGATTCCGATCGCTTTCTGTTCCGAGTTGCTAATGAAGGAGGACTTCCAGCGACCATCGAGCGAGAACAGGCAGTTAAAGCGGTATTTTCTGCCACCAAAGACGAACTTTCCCAAGAGCGAATTCAGGAAATTGCTAGCTGGCTACCTGATTATGTGCGTCAACTTTGGGAGCAAGCTTAATTAAAGATATAGAAAAAATCAAGTCTGTTTGCGAGTAATCATCACAAACAGACTTTTTATATAATGGGTTTGATGTGATTTGTGACAAAATAGTTTTGTTGCCCTATACAATGCGATGCCTCCGGCGGGCTACGCCAACGCCTACGACCTATGATTTCTACCATCAAGCGCCGCTACAGTTTAGATGAATATCGCGCGATCGAAGAAAAAGCGGAAAGACGCAGCGAATATCAAGATGGAGAAATTGTACCCATGTCCGGAGGAACGCTTAAACATAGCCGCATCGGTCGGAACATTTTAACCTATTTTACCTCTGTGTTCCGCGATACTCAATTCGAGCCAATTAACAGCGATTTGCGGCTGTGGATTCCTGAATATCGACGCGGAGTATATCCAGACGTGATGATTTTTGACGGCGAACCGCAACTAAATGCTGAACGCTTAGATGAAGTCTTGAATCCCATTTTGATTGTTGAAGTCTTATCTCCTTCCACCGCAGATTACGACCGACTCAGTAAATTTCGGATGTATCGATCAATTCCAAGTTTTAGCGAATACTTATTAGTCGAGCAAGATGAACCTTTTGTAGAACGCTACAGCAAACAAGCCGAAGGTTGGTTACTTAGTGATTTTAGCGGTTTAGAGCTATCTATTTCTTTAGATTCAGTTGCGATCGCATTATCAATGGCAGAAATTTATCGCGGCGTTGTTTTTGAGTAAATCAGCTTTGTGACGATGTATGCTTTGGGAGAGGTGCGATCGCGCTACAACGTGATTATTAAATGACAGTTAATCGTTTAATCCGAACTTCTTAGATAACTTTTCTATTGTCAAACGAGCTTGCTGACTTTCCATTTTACATTTTATATTCTTGTATGAAAAAAAACCTTTTTCCCAGTATGCTTGACTTCTAGGCACTGCTTTAATCCATTCAACACGGACAAGGTACTCGGATTTATCAAGGTCATCTACATATTCATCCATTTCTGGGGCAAAAAGTGGTACATCTAGGATTGGTACTTGTTGCCCGTTGAATAATAACTTGAAGTCTTTTAAAGGTACAGCAGAATCTTTTACTAGACCAACACCGACATAACCAGTTTTGGGTATGTGGACGAATACACGCGACCCAGGAAGCAACTTTATTATACCTTTGTTAAATTTTTTCTCACTACCACTAGAAATAAAACCATATTTTCGGCAGTCTTCCCAGTTTCGATGTTTACCTTCACCAATACTTACATAAAAATCACAACCATTCCAAGGTTCATTATCTTTTTTGGCATTTGATTTACTGGCTTTGTTTTCAGATTTTTCAGGTTGAGCAATCATCTTTGATTTAATAATTGGAGCATCTGAATTTAAATAAATATCTTGTTCTTCAATCCGAGGTGTTATTGTAGTATTTCTCTTAATATAGTCTTTTAATTCCGGTATATTAATCTCACCACTACTTGACCATGAGTGTTCAAACCATTCTCTAATTTCATTGATATGATTACTTTCGTCTAGCAAAATTGACATTTCTGCTCTTTGAGTGATACCCATTGCAGTCAAGTTTGCAGAACCTACTAAGCATAAATGGTCGCCAAGAACAACTTTTGCATGTAAATTTCTATAATGATGAATTTTATATTTATTGCCAATGATGAAATTAATTATGTCTTCTCTTGCTTTATCTTGAAAAGCATTAATCCAAGCTTCTACATCAGAAATAATACGCCAATTTAATTGCTTACGTAAAAATGGTTTAATATAGCTAACATCAATAATAGGGGCAAGCTATCAGTAATTCTTTACTATTACTCACTTGATGAATAGCTTCATCAAAAGGTGAAAGTCCACCATTTATACTTTCGTTGGTATGATATATCAGCTTACTACTCATAAAATATTAGATTAAAATATACTATGCCTCATAATGATATCAATACTTTTTTGATTAACATCAGTGTTAATACATAATACGAAGAATTCTAGATATATTCGTATGAAAACCTCAGATAATGTATAGACTCTTTCATCCGCAGCTATTCCCAGTCTTCGTACTTCAAGCCATCAATACGGCTGAATTCGCGGGTGTTGTGGGTGACAAGTGTGAGGTCATTTGCTAAAGCGATCGCAGGTGAGTCTGCATTATGGGTGACTATTAGGGTTTTCAATTATTAATCCCTCACTTCCAACTGCTGCATTCAACTCATTATCTGCGGAGACAAAGGTAATAGGAGGTAATCCATTAGCAATACAAATGGTGTTGACTGCACGACCTACTGCTAGTTGGATAGCATCATAACCTCTTAAACCATAAGTTTCAGATAATACCATTCCAGAATTAATAATATTTTCTGTGATTTCAACGATTTGATAGTCTTTCTGTAAATCACTTTTGAACTGATTGCGTGTTATTGTCGTATCTGTAATGCTGATACTTCCACTGCGCGATCGCCTAGTAATTGCCGCTATAAGTTCTACACTAGTTATTGCAGCAATAAATACCTCATTTTTGAGAGTCGGATCAAATAGCCCCAAAACCCAAGCTGATCCAGTTTCAGAAATATAACGCTTGACCAATGCGCTACTGTCTATGAAATAGATTCCCATCTAACGGCGTTCCTTGATGATAGTTTCAGAAACAGGCTTTCCCTCGACATGAATTAGCCGTCGCTCAGTTACTGGTTCATAAGCAGGATGTTTTATCTGCTTTACTAAGCCAGAATCGATTAGAGCTTGGTGAAATGCTGCTTGCTTGACTGTTTCTTCTTTATCAGCAAGATACTGTTGAATAGTCTGATTAAGCTGCTGAAGTTCTTCTATTTCAAGTGTCTCAAGCTGCTTAATTATCTGTTGGAGAGTTACTAGTGCCATAATTTTCTATTTTCTTCTGTCTCAATAATTTTTTATCCATAAATTATATCAAATTACCTGAAAGTGGTATTATTTATGGGCAAAATTAACTCCGCTTATAAACCATCTCCATCCTCAACTTTTCAATCTCTAACCTCAATTTCTCATTCTCCATCCTTAACTTCCCATTCTCCTCCCTAATCAACTCCACTTCATTCCTCTTACTCAAAGCCTGATTAATCGCCAACTTCCGCATATCCAGCGAAAACCAACGCTGATAAGTTTGCGTATGAACTTGCACACTATGCCCCAAATTATCTGCTGCTGCTTTAATTGGTATCCCCAAAATATGCGCCCGAATTGCCCAAGCGTGGCGTAAATCATAAGGTTTAAAATCCAATCCTATTTTACGGAACCACCAGCTAACTCGCTGTGTTAACGCCGTTATCTCCGCATGATTAGTGTTATCTTTTTTAGCGATCGCACTCCTTAACATCTCTAAATATTTAGGATTCCTCAAATCAAACTCATCAATCCATTGTCTATGTAATGGTAATGCTTCTCTCTCACCAGTCTTAGAATCCTTATGGACTTTCCATGTAAAATCTGCATTTTCTTCACTCAACCACCAATCAATATCAGGATTAATAAAAAGTTCTCGTGGACGTAAACCAAAAACTGCTAACATTCCATAAGTCCACCGCCAAAGTTGCCAGCTATCTTGAACATTCTGATTAACTTGATTACCTCTACTATTAAGATAATCTTCAAACTTGATAATTCCCTCAGATATTTCCGCATCTGTAGGTATATTTCGGGAATTATTCTCCGGCATTTTAGAATATTTAGATAAATCAATTTTGATATTGAATGTCACGCAAAATGCTGCGATCGCTCTAGCTGCATTATACTTAGCCCATTCTTTATCGATTTGTTCAATTGAACTTATCAGATTTTCAGCAGTTGCTAAATCTTGAGGATTCGTAAATCGTTTAGTTCGGGAAAAATAATAAAAAAAAGTATGTTCACTTTTAGTAGTTCGTTTGTGAGTTTTAAAATACTCCTCTTCAAATTGTTCGAGTAATTCACCTATGGTTTTAAATTCTTTTCTAATTGCCTCATTACCTAAATATTTATCATTCCACTCAAAAGTTTTACGAGCAATTAACTTACCTAATTCATAGGCTTCTTCCTCAGCCGTCTTGAGTCCATCTAAGTTAGAGGGAATATTCAAACTGATATTGTATTGTTTTCTCCCAGTACCATTGCTATCTTTGTCTCCCGGTTTAATTGGTAACGTCGCCCGTAATTGCAGACTTCCATTCGATTCTCTAATTGTCACCTTGGCCTTTGCAGACTTCAAACGCAGATTAACTTTCTCTAATTCTAATAGTACTTTCGTTCTCATGTGTTCTTTTTGCTGCTGTGCTTGCAGAGATGAGCAAAAAAACGGGCGATTTTTTAACCGCCTTGGCTCAGGACAACATTTAGATGATGCGTGATATCATGCTTGATTGCTTATTAAACCCGAAGAACCCCACCCCGCCAAAGCTATGCTTTGTCTCCCCTCCCGAAGAGCGGGGAGGGGTTGGGGGTGGGGTTCTTTTCTTATGGGTAACTTGGCGGACATGATATGAGTCCTGAACCTAATTATGCTGTGTTTTTAGCCTATATTTAGTCTAAAAATAAATGTGCTATCAGCGAACAATGTTTATTGCTCACATTGCTTACTGCAAACATTAGGCTGTTGAAAATAATTAAACCATCAAAAGGATTACTCCGGCCCTTATCACGGTTATGACGGCTTTGCCATCTTCGCACGTGACATGGACTTGGCACTCAACAGCCCAACCTGGGGATTAATTGGCGCTCCTTGGAATGAAAAAGCTCAGGCTAAGAAGGCTGAAGCTAAAGCTAAAGCTAAAGCTAAAGCTAAGGCTGCCGTCTAGGGAAATGGGAGAGAGCGATAAGTAAGGATAACCTGGGGCTAAAACCCCAGGGGGGAGTTGGGAATCCAAAATTCAAAACTGAAAAATTAAAATTTCTTTTGATTTTTGCATTTTGAATTTTGAATCATATTCCCAATTCCTTGTAGAGACGCGATTAATCGCGTCTCTACCACCTCAAATCCTTATTCCTCAATCAGTAAAAGAATTCAGTAAGCTTGGAGATCCGAAAATGCCTCAGAATCCAGAAAAAATTCAAGATCACGTCGAGTTATTCCACCAACCGGAGTACCAACAGCTATTTGAAAACAAAAAGCAGTTTGAAAACGGTCACGAACCCGAAGAAGTACAACGGGTTGCAGAGTGGACAAAAGGTTGGGATTATCGTGAAAAGAACTTCGCTCGTGAAGCTTTAACCGTTAACCCTGCTAAAGGTTGTCAACCATTAGGAGCAATCTTTGCTGCTGTTGGTTTTGAAGGTACTCTACCTTTCGTTCAAGGTTCTCAAGGTTGCGTTGCTTACTTCCGCACCCACTTAACCCGTCACTACAAAGAGCCATTCTCTGGTGTATCTTCTTCAATGACTGAAGATGCAGCCGTGTTTGGTGGTCTGCAAAACATGATTGACGGGTTGGCGAACTCTTACCAACTGTACAAGCCTAAGATGATCGCTGTCTGCACCACCTGTATGGCAGAAGTAATTGGTGATGACTTACAGTCTTTCATCAACAACGCCAAGGAAGCTGGTTCAGTTCCTCAAGATTTCCCAGTCCCCTACGCTCACACCCCTAGCTTTGTCGGTTCCCACATCACTGGTTACGACAACATGATGAAGGGAATTCTTTCTAACCTGACCGCAGGTCATAAGAAAGAAACCAGCAATGGTAAAATCAACTTCATCCCAGGTTTTGATACCTACGTAGGCAACAACCGCGAAATCAAGCGGATTGCTTCTTTGTTCGGCTTTGACTACACAATTCTAGCCGACAACAGCGACTACCTAGATTCACCTAACACAGGTGAGTTCGATATGTATCCAGGTGGTACAAAGTTAGAAGATGCCGCAGATTCAATTAATGCGAAAGCTACGATCGCTCTGCAAGCACATTCTACCCTCAAAACCCGCGAGTACATCGAAAAAGAATGGAAGCAACCAACCTCAGTTTCCCGTCCTTGGGGCATTAAGGGTACTGATGAGTTCTTGATGAAACTCAGCGAATTGAGTGGTATCCCCATTCCTCAAGAATTGGAAATCGAACGCGGTCGTGCAGTTGATGCCATGACTGACTCCCACTCATGGCTTCACGGCAAGCGCTTCGCTATCTACGGCGAACCAGATTTAGTATACAGCGTAGTTGGCTTTATGCTAGAAATGGGTGCTGAACCTGTGCATATCTTGGTTCATAACAGCAACGAAGTATTTGAAGCAGAAATGAAAGAATTGCTTGCTTCTAGTCCCTTCGGTAAGAATGCAACTGTTTGGCCTGGTAAAGACTTGTGGCACATGCGTTCTTTGATGTTCACCGAACCTGTAGACCTCTTGATCGGTAACACTTATGGTAAGTACCTGTGGCGTGACACCAAGACTCCCCTAGTGAGAATTGGCTACCCCATCATGGATCGTCACCACTTACACCGCTATTCCACCATTGGTTATCAAGGCGTGATCAACCTCCTCAACTGGGTTGTTAATACTCTGTTTGAAGAAATCGATCGCAACACCAACATTCCTTCTAAGACAGATATTTCCTACGACTTGATTCGTTAGAAATTGCGTAGAAACACAACGTGTTAATTAAAGGGTAAAGAAGGGGAGTAGGGACTAGGGACTGAGGACTAGGGACTGGGAAAACACCCAATGCCCCCATGCCCAATCCCCAATGCCCAATCCCCAACTCCCCTTTTTCTTGATAGCATTTACCCAAGGGATTTATACATGGAAACCATCAATCACACTCACGAACATACTCACACTCATCCTCATCCTAATTACCATCCACCTAACCAGAAAAAACCAGGGTGGTTCCACAATCTTCTTAATCCGTTGCGCCGTGTGGTGGATGAAATTCAGGTTAAAAATAATCGCATCGCTCATCTAATTTGCCAAACAATTCCTTGTTGTTGTCCCTTTGAGCGACAAATTAAATTATTTGGGAAGTCTATTGATATCCCACCACTATGTAAACTCAATCCTTTATATGACGAATTTGTAGGATTGCGTTTCCGCGCTCTATCTTACCTCGCCGATGTATGTGGAGAGGATGTCACAAAATACATTTGTTAATTATTGGGCATGGGGCATGGGGCATGGGGCATTGGTCATTAGTCATTAGTTGTTAGTTATCCAAATGACAAATGACAAAGGACAATTAACAATTAAGTACGAGAAGAGAGATGAAAAGCACCCAAGGCAAAATCAACGAACTGCTGACTGAGACAGGATGCGAGCATAATCAGCACAAACAAACGGAAAAGAAAAACAAGTCATGCGCTCAACAGGCACAACCTGGCGCGGCTCAAGGGGGCTGTGCCTTTGATGGTGCAATGATTGCCTTAGTGCCGATCGCAGATGCAGCGCATCTAGTCCACGGGCCGATCGCCTGTGCTGGTAATTCCTGGGGCAGTCGTGGTAGTCTCTCCTCTGGCCCGCAACTCTACAAAATGGGCTTTACGACTGACTTGGGTGAAAATGATGTCATCTTTGGCGGCGAAAAGAAACTCTACAAAGCGATTCTGGAACTCAAAGAGCGCTACCAACCAGCAGCAGTATTCGTCTACGCCACTTGCGTTACTGCCTTGATTGGCGATGATATCGATGCTGTCTGCAAAGCGGCGGCTGAGAAAATTGGTATTCCTGTTGTTCCCGTCATTGCCCCAGGATTCATTGGCAGTAAAAATCTCGGCAACCGTTTCGGTGGTGAAGCTTTGTTAGAATATGTTGTCGGAACAGCAGAACCGGAACATACAACGCCCTATGATATTAACTTAATCGGTGAATACAACATCGCCGGTGAAATGTGGGGAGTAACACCACTGTTAGAAAAGTTAGGCATCCGTATTTTGTCTAAAATTACGGGCGATGCTCGCTACGATGAAATTCGCTACGCCCACCGTGCCAAGCTCAACGTCATGATCTGCTCACGAGCGCTGCTCAATATGGCCAGAAAGATGGAGGAGCGTTACAACATCCCTTACATTGAAGAGTCTTTCTACGGCATCGATGATATGAATCGCTGTCTACGAAATATCGCTGCTAAATTAGGCGATCGCGATCTACAAGAACGGACAGAAAAGCTCATTGCCGAAGAAACAGCTGCTTTAGATTTGGCACTGGCTCCTTATCGCGCCCGACTCAAAGGTAAGCGAGTTGTGTTGTATACAGGTGGTGTTAAGAGTTGGTCGATTATCTCGGCTGCTAGAGACTTGGGCATTGAAGTTGTTGCTACCAGTACTCGGAAAAGTACTGAGGAAGATAAAGCCAAAATCAAGAAGTTGATCGGCAACGATGGCATCATGCTAGAGAAAGGCAACGCTCAAGAATTGCTACAAGTGGTTAAAGACACTCGCGCAGATATGCTGATTGCTGGTGGACGTAACCAATACACCGCTTTGAAAGCTAGAATTCCTTTCCTTGATATTAACCAAGAACGCCACCATCCTTATGCAGGTTATGTGGGAATGATTGAGATGGCGCGGGAACTGTACGAAGCTTTGTATAGCCCAATTTGGGAACAAATACGCAAACCCGCTCCTTGGGAAGAAGAGGAGGAAGTTTAATGGCGAATTCTCATCTTTTTCTCTCTGTGCCGCGCCAGTTGCTACAACTGGGGGAACCCCCGCAACGCACTGGCTTCTCTGCGTCCTCTGTGGTTCAAAAAAATTATCTTTCAACCGCAGAGGCGCAGAGAACGCAGAGTAAAGAGCTTCCAAGTGAGGAGGTAGTTTAATGGCGATCGTTACCGTTTCTAACAAAGCACTGACAGTTAATCCCCTCAAGCAAAGTCAAGCTTTGGGTGCAACTTTAGCCTTTTTGGGATTGAAAGGGACGATGCCTTTATTCCACGGTTCCCAAGGTTGTACTGCTTTCGCCAAAGTTGTTTTAGTGCGGCATTTCCGGGAAGCGATTCCTTTAGCTACGACGGCGATGACGGAAGTCACTACCATTTTGGGTGGTGAAGAGAATGTGGAGCAAGCAATTCTGACTCTGGTGGAAAAGGCTAATCCAGAAATTATTGGTTTATGTAGTACTGGGTTAACGGAAACTAGAGGAGATGACATTGAGGGTTTTCTTAAGGAAATCCGCGATCGCCATCCCGAATTGAATGATTTAGCGATCGTTTTTGCGCCTACTCCAGATTTTAAAGGTGCGTTGCAAGATGGCTTTGCTGTTGCTGTCGAAAGCATAGTTAAGGAAATTCCTCGCGCGGGTGGACTCAGAACTGAACAAGTCACGATTTTGGCGGGTTCTGCTTTCACACCTGGGGATGTACAGGAAATCAAAGAGATGGTCACGTCCTTTGGACTCGTGCCGATCTTTGTACCTGACCTTGGCGCTTCTCTAGATGGACACTTAGAGGATACTTATAGTGCAGTTACAGTCAGTGGAACTACCTTAAAACAGCTACGAGAAGTAGGTAGTTCTGCTTTTACCCTGGCATTGGGTGAAAGTATGCGGGGGGCTGCCAAAATATTGGAAGAACGCTTTGGTACACCTTACGAAGTGTTTGGCGAACTGACTGGATTAGAACCAGTAGATGAGTTTATCCAAGCATTGGCAATTCTGAGTGGTAACAGTGTACCCGAAAAATACCGCCGCCAACGCCGTCAGTTGCAAGATGCGATGTTAGACACCCACTTTTACTTCAGTGGAAAACGAGTTTCCCTAGCGTTGGAACCAGATTTGTTGTGGTCAACAGTGCATTTTCTGCAATCGATGGGAGCGCAGATTCATGCTGTGGTGACAACCACGCGATCGCACCTCTTAGAAAAGCTCCCGGTTAAAAGCGTCACTATCGGTGATTTGGAAGACTTTGAGAGTTTAGGAGACGGTTCTGATTTGCTGATTGGTAACTCGAATGTTGGTGCGATCGCTAAACGGCTCTCGATTCCTCTTTATCGTCTAGGATTGCCCATTTATGACCGCTTAGGTAATGGTCAATTTACCAAAGTTGGCTATCGAGGCACAATGGAACTTGTGTTTGGCATCGGCAACCTGTTTTTAGAGGCAGAAGAAGCGAGAGTTAAGCAGTTCCAAGAGTTAGGAATTGTGAGCGCTGAGTTTTGAATTCTTTTTCAATAATTCAGGAGTCAGAATTCAGAATGCTTTCTATCTGAGTTCTGAAGATGACTGTTTTAACGAACCGCAGAGGCGCAGAGAACACAGAGAAAAGAATCAACAGAAATTTTCACAAATGATTCAAGACTGCTATAAATATACAGATTTATTTCTGTATGCAAGTCGAACTCTAATCACTCCTTAATTCTGACTCCTGAATTCCTTCTTCCCAATTCAAAATTCAATACTTTAGAGAGGAGAATTACGATGAAAATTGCCTTCACGACGAGTGACAGAGTTCATATTAACGCCCACTTCGGATGGGCAAAAATGATTGATGTTTACGAAATTTCCGATGAGGGATATCACTTCGTAGAAACTCTCAACTTTGAAGGCGAACTCAAAGAAGACGGGAATGAAGACAAAATCACCCCAAAACTAGATGCGATCGTTGACTGCACAATTGTTTATGTAACAGCAATTGGTGGTAGTGCAGCTGCTCGGTTAATCAAGAAAGGTGTCACCCCAGTGAAGGCGCGATCGGAAGAAGAAGAAATTAGTGAAGTGCTAAATAAGCTAGTGAAAACCCTCAAAGGTAATCCTCCACCTTGGTTGCGTAAAGCTTTACAGCCAAAAACCACAAATTTTGCTGATGAAATTGAAGACGAAGCAACAGTATGACCACAAATAATAGTGTTAACGGAACTGCTACAACTGAAGTCTTGAACTCGCCTTTCCTGAAGGTATTAATTAAACAAATCCGTGGTCAAGACAGCTATGGAGTTTATCGTACTTGGTCGGATGAGTTGATTCTCAAACCCTTTATTGTCACCAAACAAAAGAAACGGGAAATTTCCGTTGAGGGCGAAGTCGATCCGATCACTCAAGCCCGAATTATGGCATTTTTTCGGGCTGTAGCTGCTGGGATTGAACAAGAAACAGGTTTGATATCTCAGGTTGTAGTTGATTTGAGCCATGAAGGATTTGGCTGGGCGCTAGTTTTTTCTGGTCGTCTTTTGCTAGCTGTAAAAACCTTGCGAGATGCTCAACGCTTTGGCTTTGACTCCATAGATAAATTAGCAGAAGAGGGAGAAAACTACGTCAAAAAAGGTCTTGATTTGGCGAAACGCTTCCCTGAAGTTGGCAACCTGTAGCAATTTTAGATTTTGGATTTTGGATTCAAGTTTTAATCATTAGCTTCATCACCATTTGATTAAAACAATATCATCCAATCCAAAATTTAAAATCTAAAATCCAAAATCCAATGTGGAGTGGCTGATTGTGCAAGCAGAAGAAACGAGTATTGAGGAACTACAAGGACAAATCAGACGGCTCAACAGCAAAGCAGGTCAAATGAAGATGGATCTGCATGATTTAGCTGAAGGTCTGCCAACAGATTATAAACAACTTATGGATGTTGCCGCCGCAACTTATGAAATCTATCGCCAGTTAGATGAACTTAAGCAACATCTGAAACAATTGGAGAATGCTAAATGACTGGAACAATTGATGAATTCAAGAAGCTCGTAAATGCAGAAGAATTTTTTCAATTCTTTAACCTCTCCTACGATTTAGAGGTTGTGAATGTAAATCGTTTACATATTCTGAAAAAATTTTCTAAATACATCCAAGAAATTGATGATAATTCTCCTGACTTGAGTCAAGAAGAGAAATTAAATCAATATTCTTTGGCTTTGCAAAAAGCCTATCAGCTATTTATCGAATCAACACCCCACGAACAAAAGCTGTTCAAAGTGTTTAACGACAAGCCGAAAAATGTAGTCACACTGACAGAAATCACTTCTGATTAGGAGGTATAAATTGGTTAACCTAACGCCTACCGAATTAGAACGCTATCGTCGCCAAATGATGCTTCCGAATTTTGGCGAAGCAGCACAGAAACGCTTGAAGTCAGCGACAGTTTTGGTTACAGGTGTGGGGGGATTAGGCGGTACGGCGGCGCTTTACTTAGCAGTAGCAGGCGTTGGGCGGCTAATCTTAGTCCGGGGTGGTGACTTGCGGCTAGATGATATGAATCGTCAGGTTCTCATGACTGATGATTGGGTAGGTAAGCCAAGGGTATTCAAAGCTAAAGAAACTCTGGACGCGATTAATCCTGATGTCCAAGTGGAAGCTGTTCATGATTACATCACCCCGGAAAATGTAGATTCGTTAGTGCAATCTGCTGATATGGCTCTTGATTGCGCCCACAATTTTACAGAGCGCAATTTGTTAAATGAAGCCTGTGTGCGATCGCGTAAGCCAATGGTGGAAGCCGCAATGAATGGGATGGAGGCTTACCTGACGACGATTATTCCTGGTGTGACTCCTTGTTTATCTTGTTTGTTTCCCGAAAAGCCTGATTGGGATCAGCGCGGCTTTTCAGTTCTAGGCGCTGTTTCTGGGACACTAGCTTGTCTAACGGCGCTGGAAGCTATCAAGCTGATCACCGGGTTTAGTCAGCCTCTATTGTCGCAATTACTGACAATGGACTTAAATCGAATGGAATTTGCTAAACGCCGTTCTCACCGCGATCGCTCTTGTCCAGTATGCGGTAATAGTGCGCCTTGGAGACACGCGCAATCCAATTCGATGGAACCCACAGCCACAGGTATTGCACAAAATAGTTAATTTTCGTCCCCACCTGCAATCAGAACAACTAATCGCTACAAATCAGGAGACTTAATGGCCGTTATTTTATCAGAAAAAGCAGAATTTCATCTGCGGGCATTCCTCAAAGGTTCCGCACCCGACGCTAATGGCGCAACTAAAGGTGTCCGCATCTCTGTAAAAGATGGTGGTTGCAGTGGCTATGAATATGCGATCGATATCACCAGCAAGCCCCAACCAGATGATTTAGTAAGTCACCAAGGCAAAGTGGTAGTTTACGTTGATGCCAAAAGTGCGCCGTTATTAGACGGAGTTATTGTTGACTTCGTTGAGGGAGTGATGGAAAGCGGTTTTAAATTTATCAACCCCAATGCAACTGATACCTGCGGTTGTGGAAAGTCCTTCAAAACAGACGACGGTACCCCTACTGGTGTACCTTGCAGCTAACATCATTCCGTTAGTGCCAAGTTTGATTGTAGAGGCTCCCATAGAAGTACTCCGCAGAGTTTCAATGCTCTTGAGATAGCTTCTAGTTCGCATTGCATCCCTTACTCCTATAGAGAAGCCGACTAAACCTAGCATCTCTGTAAGAAGAAAGGAAGCAAAAGTAGGATAGGTTGCTCAAAAAATTCGTAAATTAGACCAACTGTATAACGTTTGAGGAGAATCGAAAAATGGCTTCCTACCAAGTTAGATTAATCAACAAAAAAGAAGACCTCGACACCACAATTGAAGTTGACGAAGAGACGACAATCTTGGACGCAGCAGAAGAAAGTGGTATTGAGTTGCCAGCTTCTTGTCAAGCAGGTTCTTGCTCTAGTTGTGTTGGCAAGGTCGTTGAAGGTGAAATTAATCAAGAAGATCAAAACTTCCTAGATGACGAGCAGATGTCTAAAGGATTCGCTCTACTTTGTGTCACTTATCCTCGTTCTAATTGCACAATTAAGACGCATCAAGAACCCTATCTCGTCTAAATTATTACCTTGGTTGCTGCCTTTGGCAACCAAATAAAACATGAAGGATGAAGGATGAAAATATACTTCCTTCTTCCCTTCATAATTCCTAATTTATAATTTAAATGTTTACCCACTTTAGTGTGAATGGCTGTTCATTAGAATTATTGAGAACAGGAGAGCGAGGAATCGTTAGCTTCTGTAAAAGTCAAAATGAAACAACTTTGAAAAACCTGATATTAATGGGGATAAAACCAGGGATTACTATCACTTTAGAACAACACTTTCCCTCATTACTTATTAAAGTAGGAAATACATCTTTAACACTAGATATAGAAAGTGTTCGCGCTATTTATGTCCGCGTTATTGATAATTGAATTAATTAATATTTATAAGAATATTCTCTTGAGACAAGATTTTTTTCTTCGTAATTAAGACGGTATATAGCAAGCACTGATAGCGAGTCTGCAAGCTTCTTGTAACTACGAATTACAAATTACATTGACCTCACTCCTTTACTAATGAATTCCAGGAGTGAGGTCACTAAATTTAGAGATATATAGCTTTTCCTAATCAAATGAAATACATCATAGCCCCCTCATCGCTTGCGGGGAGGGAGTTGGGGGTGGGGTTCTTGTAGCTCACTCAACCGATAACCGCTATAAATGCAATTCGGTATTAAAGATAGAGTGCCTATTTTTTAATCAACAGCAACTATCACATCTGATGATTTAATCACGGCATAAGCCTGCTTACCTTCTACAAGTCCCAACTTTTCTGCTGATGATTTTGTAATTATTGACACTAACTCTACTCCTGGTGCTACTTCTAAAGTTACCTCAGTATTAACTGAACCATGCACAACATTTTTTACAATACCTTTGAGAGAATTACGAGCGCTAATTTCCATTTTTTGTCTCTGTTTTAGTTATTTTTACTTAAACAAGTTAGCAAATTTGGGTTGAAAAAGGAAATTATTTGAGATTTCTTAATAACTCTCAGAAGTATAAAGGGAATTTCAACGTAATATCTCTGTTTTATAAAACACAATTTTAATTGTATTTCAAGATTTTTTCTTAGATATATCTGGGGATCTTTATAAATGATTCATGATTCAAACTTATCAGAGTGATAATATATAACTAAGCTAAATTGTTGCTAGTTAACTTAGTACTCGACCAACACAAAATTACTGGGTGAGGGTGGGTAGACGGGAGTGGAGAAAAATTTTTTCGTTTTAACCAACTTTTGAATACCTAGCAAATTTGCTTTGGTAAACTACTAGACTTCAGCTACTCGGATAGCATTTTAAAATAATGGTGGGTAATACCCACCATTAAGTTTTTTAAGCAAATGTATGCTGGAAAAATACTGACTTTTGTGGGGTTTAAAGAATAATTATGAGCCAAGTAAACAGGCAAAATTTGAGTGAAACTACAATCCAATGGCTAATAGCAAAAGGCTATAATGCTGGGGATTTAAATCAACCAGGTGAAAATGGCGATACAGCTTTAATGAAAGCTACCAGAGAGGGAGTTTATGCAGTCGTCAAAGAATTAATTGATGCAGGTGTGGATATCAATGCTCGAAATAGCGATCGCAACAATGCTTTGTGGTTTGCTTGTTTTGGTAATCACTACGATTTAATTAATTTGCTGCTGGCTGTCAACATTAACATTGATAACCAAAATGATAATGGTGCAACTGTTTTAATGTACGCAGCCTCAGCCGGGAAGACAGAAGTCGTCAAGTTACTCTTACAGCATCAGCCTAATTTATATTTAAAAAACTTAGACGATTATAAAGCAATAGATTTTGCTAGCAACGTAGAAGTCTTAAGGATACTTAAAAATGCCACAAAGCCAGATATCGGGAAAAACTTATCATGAAGCTACCAAGCATTCTTACTTATCGGTACAAATTGATCCAAATTATGTAGATGCTTCAACACAGCCATCTCCATTTAAAGTTTATCCAAAGTTTTATCGGAGAGTGAAATTAAATCTCAATAATCCTGTTCATTCTTTTATCTCCTTAACCAGTGCGATAACACTGGAAAAAGTATATAAAGATGGCCCTTATAAATTGCGGGTGAATCCATCAGCAGGCGCTCTGTATCCTACAGAAGTTTACGTACAGGTTCGCGGTATTGAAGGAATAGTAGATGGTATATATCATCTAGAAGTTGAGAATAATTGTCTAACTCTCATCTATGAATTAATTGATGATGGGTTGGAAAATTATATTATACCTGGTAAATGTATCAACGGATTCATCTTTTTAATTAGTTGTGTTTATTATAGGTCTAGCTGGAAATATCAAAATAGAAGCATAAGATATTGCTTCTTAGATAGCGGACACCATTTAGGTGCTGTTGCTGCTTCAGCTTTTCTCCACAACCGAGATATACAACTAATTTTTGACTTTGATAAACTTGCTCTCAATTCAGATTTGGGTTTTGAGAATAAAGAGTTTATTACTGCTTGTGCGGTGTCAGGAGAAATACAAGACAAGAAAATCAGATGTTTAAGGCTGAAAGTTCCTTTTGTGTCTGGTACTGATTATTTTGAATCTAATCAATTTATTGAAGATGCCTATCAAGCAACTACTCTAAAAAAGAGTCGTCAGCAGAAATTAGAGTATCCTCAATTTGATTTTGATCGGGATAAATTTTATCAAACAGTTTGGGCTAGACGTTCTATTAGACGTTTCCGGAAAGAGTCTATTTCTCAAGAAGATTATTTATATATAGTGCAGCAACTTGAGAAGTCAATACCGACAGAAAACTATGAGGAGATAGAAATTTACTCAGTGGTGCATCGGGTAGAGGGAATGACACCTGGGTTATATAAAGGTACGTATCTGGTTAAGACGGGTAATTTTAGTGAAAAGACGGGTTACTTATGTATTAATCAGGCTATTGCTAGAGATGGCGCTGTAACTTTATTTTTCGTGTCAGATTATTTAAACTATCAAACTGCTATGCAAATAGCTGGTTTTCTTGGACAGAGGCTTTATTTAACTAGTAATTATTTGGGAATTCAGTGTAGTGGTATTGGTGCTTATTATGATGACGAAACCCAAGAATTATTAGAAACAAATAAAGATGTACTTTATGGAATGGTGATTGGAATATAAGTAGGAAGCTAAAGAAAGATGGCTAGAAAAATGTATTATTTCAATGGTGATGACTCACATCCTATACAACCGACATCGGCAGATATTATACTGCGTCAGCAATTAGAGGATTCTATTAGTAGATACTTTTATGACGCTTGCGATCGCACGATTCAAAATCTTCTATCTAATTGCCGATGGTATGTCACAACCCCTGCCAATGCTCTAACATTGGTTATTGAGTGTCCCGATCAAGTTACTAATTGGCGTATTCTGCAAAAAATCGTGCCAATGGGGACATTGCTATATGGAATTGTTAACAGTGCTAAAATCCGTGTTTGTCCGCCAGAGAGTCAAGGCATACCTTTTGAAATGAGGGTAGATGAACTTTCTGTTTATCGGGATTGGGCATGATTCGATTTTGGATTTTGGATTTTGGATTTTAGATTTGGAATTGTTAACTAAAAGTCGATATTCTGTTTGATAAGTGCAGCTACCTCTTCAAAAACCAAATCGGCAGAATGTTTGACAACAAGGCTTAACTCCAACCCCAAAGCAAGATTTGCAGCCTCAATTAAATAAACTGTCACCTCTTCGGGAAAGTCATTTTTAAAGATTTTCCGTCCGGCGGCTAAAGCATTATCCCAACGAAAATCGTGCAAATTATAACTAGGTTCTGGCATTGCTTCCAGTTCTTTTCCTGGAACTTTAAACACAGCACCCGGTTCAGAACCAGTTGAACTTGCATCAATAATAACTAATTTTTTACTACCTCTAGCTTGAAACATTACTTCCATCCCTGCGGTACCACAGTCATAAACTCGCACATCAGGATAAGGGTTTTCAGCTAGATATTTTTGTAAGCGTTGGGCAATGATAACGCCTACTGCGTCGTCACTGCGATTGAGATTACCGCAACCAATAATAGTTAGCATGGGATGAGATTTAATTGTTTAAGCTAATTTGTTAGATATCTGCCTGAATTGGGAATAATGTATTCAGCTTACAGATGTTTAAGATTTCAAGGACTAACAGTATGGTTTTTTGGGATGGAGTAAAGAAGGGAGCTTTTTGGGGATTGTGCTTAGGTATTAGTTTGAGTATCATAGCAACTTTATTGGATTTATTCTCTAATGAGGCTGGAGTAACAGATCCAACTACAGTAGTTATTTATGTAATTTTGCTGGGAATCATAGGTGCTGTTCTAGGCTGTACTGTTGCTCTAATTCTTGAAGCGATAATAGGCACCCTAAAATTTTTCAACTGGTTATTTATCTTTATGGCAGGAAGTCTTTTAACCATCCTAACTCCTAAATTATAAAATAATAAGTCGCACTGCATCTATAAATGCAGGAAAGCACACTTTAAGGCTTAACGTGATAGTAATTGCAGGATTAGGAGCTTCTACTGAAACTAGAGGGGATGCTGAAATAATTTAAGCTACTCTGATGCCAGCAAACTGCTAGCATAAAGATAATAATCGGCTAGTCGAATAGCATTAGCAAAGGAGGCAGTATGGCAACAATTACCATTCGCAATATATCTGATGAGTTAGTCGATCGCATTAAACGCTTGGCAGGACAAAAGGGGATTTCGATGGAGCAAGAAGTCCGCGATTTGTTGCAAAAACGCTATGGCCAACGTGATGAAGTGCTTACTCGTATTCGTCAACGGGCAGAGGCGTTACCGATGGAATCAGAAAATCGGGTGCAGACTTGGAAATCAGAAGGACGACCCTGATGGTGATTGATACGATGGTATTTGCCTATGCGCTCTTACACGTAGAGGATAAGTATGAACAGGCGATCGCTGCTTTAGAAACCGTAGATCAGATTGTAGTGCCTGATTCGTTGTTTGCCGAGTTGGGCAATGTGATTTGGCAATGGATACAATTTCGGCAACTACCCTTGCAAATAGGTTTAGATGCGCTGCAAGATGCTGAGGCATTGGTTGATATAATGATTTCTAGCTCTCAAATTCGGGATGTTGCTCTAAAACTGGCAGTTGAGGCAAGTCATTCTTTCTACGATACGTTATTCGTGGCAGCAGCAATTCAAGCTGATACTCAGGTGCTGACTTACGATCGCAAACTGGCGGCTAAGTTTAGCGATCGCGTTGTATTACTAGAATCAGGTAATTTATGATGGCCAGAAGCTTTGTTTGCAAATGACATTCGCAAACAAAGCTTTTTGTCTAAAGTCCAAAATACAGACAAAGCCTCTGAAAAATAATTTATCAGCAGGAAACTAGAAATCTACACCATGTTTCTTGGCAATTTCATTCAGTTTATCATACTGATCTTGTGATACTTTAGTTAATAACTCTTCAGCCTGTTCTCTAGTACTTCCTTCTTTAGGAATTAAATACTTCACATAAAGAGATACAAAATCGGCTGCGATCGCTAAACCGGATAAAGCATGTTTGTCAGCTTCCTTGCCTGCGATCGCAGCTACCAAACCAGCTTTAATTGGGTCTGGTTTAACTTTCATGAACTGATCAACAAGTTTGGGGATATAGTCTGCTGGTGGCAAGTTATCTAACTTACTTCTATCGGGAGTAAAGTTACATTCTGCGGCTTTCGCCTGCTCTAAAACACACCATTCGATGAATTCTTGCAATGCTGCATCGGGAACGCGAGGGAGATATTCGTGTAGCGCTAAATCAGACACAAGCTTACCGTGTAAATTGCTGTTTTATGCAAATGCATTAACGCCAGCCTAACGCATCGTTTCTAAAAGTTTTGGTGTGTTACGCTACGACTTTTGAATAAATAGTTAGATTATTAGATATCTCAAGCAACAAATCATTCTAGAGTAGAGCGATGATGCGCGTCATAGTCAAATAATTGTCGATTAACGGGAAAACTACAATTACAAGGATAGATTTTAAAGAATATTTACAGATGTATTAAAGTTGTATTTATCATGGGAATCTTAAGAAGATTATCACCCACTTTGATTAATTAGTTAAGGAAGGCAGAGTTAGGTATGGGAAAAGATTATATTTTATTTCTGCATGGCGTAAATGTACGGGAATCGAAAGAAAACGAAAGCAACCATAATTATACTTATGCCAACAAGTTGTTTAATTTGATTGTTGAGCTAGTCCGCCAGAAAGATCCTAATCGTGAATGCATCAAAGTACCTCTTTACTGGGGTGATGTCAACCAAAGCGCCTTAAATGAACTACTAACAAACCTGAAAGGCTCGTCTAAGTGGAACCAACTCTGGTTTCAAGATTTTCGCCAGAAGCAAATATTGCAATTTGTCGGGGATGGAGGACTCTACATCAGTCGCCTAATTGGATCAATGGCGGCTGACCAACTCAAAAAACAAACATTTAAAGGCTTAAAAGAGTATAAACAGGGCGATCGCCTACATTTAGTGACTCACAGTTGGGGGACGATTGTACTGTTTGACATTCTGTTTGCCAGCCGTTGGGATAATCAGGAAATTCCTGGCCATCAGAGTGTAAAGGATATTCGAGATAACCTTTATGGCATTGGGGACAAGCCTAAAGAAGGTATCCGGCTGGCTAGTATTCAGACTATGGGTTCTCCCATTGCCTTGTTTAGCTTAATTAGTATCAATGGTAGAAATGCTAATGATGAAAGTACTCATGACATCACCCCTGGTTTAAGTAATTTGTTGAAGAACCTTACTCAAGGAGGTCGAGAGTTGTCTTGGCTCAATTTTATACATCCTGGCGATCCAATTGCTTGGCCGCTAGAAAATGTCATCATCAAGTTAATTCCCAATTCTGGTTCTTACGTTAAGGTAGAAGACGTTCTCACTAGTGACTCTGGTTTATTGAATTTATTTGCTCAAACCCCCCTCATCCAACAAACGTTTTTGGCTTTGGCAAATGGCGGCAACGCTCACGGAAGTTATTGGGAAAATAAAGATGTAGCACAGCGAATAGCAACAAATATTGTAACGGTCTAATACTATTGTGTTTTAATTAAGCTCAATATTTCGTTTTTACCTTTTTGTCTCTGCGCTTTCGGCATCTTTGGAACTTCCAGTTAAAAAAATATCTCATCGTAAGGGGCGCAAGGGATTGCGCCCTTAAAAATCTATAAAAAATAAATTTGGGATAATTTATTTCTTGGAAATCTCTAAGCTGTAAGTAAGCGTTGTCCAATGCGATCGCCGAAATAGCAAATGTAGTCGCTGAAATAGCGAATGTAGTCTCCGAAATAGCAAATGCGAACTCCGAAATGGCAAATGCGAACTCCGAAATGGCAAATGCGAACTCCGAAATAACAAATGCGATCGCCGAAATAGCAAATGCGATCGCTGAAGTAGCAAATGCGATCGCTGAAATAGCAAATGCGTTCGCCAAAATAGCAAATGCGTTCCCCGAAGTAGCAAATGGGATCGCTGAAATAGCAAATGCGAACTCCGAAATAACAAATGCGATCGCCCAAATAGCAAATGCGTAGGCGTAGCCAGGCGTAGGCATTAAGATTTGGCTGCCCAAAGTAGGGAAATGTCGTACTTATTAAACATCGAATCGGCACTCACAAGCGTCATTTGTTCTATCTGAGCCTGTGCAATCAACATTCTGTCAAAAGGATCTCGGTGATGCAAAGGTAATGCAGCTGCTTGTAAAGCATGAGAAGCTGTAATTTCTAGAGAGCGCATTGCCAACACCCCCATCCGACTAGAAATATAACTATCTATGGGGTCTGACAGTGGTAACTTTCCGATCGCAACTTTTATCCCCATTTCCCAAATGCTGGCAACTGAGAGCCACAATTCATTGGTTTCATCCGCAATATGGGCGATAGCTACCTCATTCAAAAGCTCTGGTTGGGCAAACCACCATAACCAGCACTGTGTATCTAGCAAGAGTTTCACTCTTCACCGCCCTCAAATGCTGCCAAAATTTCTTCTGGCAAAGGCGCGTTGAAATCATCTGGTACTACGAAACGCCCTTGATCTTGCCCTAAACTATTGAGTCGATTTGATGAGGAGCGAAACGGAACCAACTTGGCGACAGGAATACCTCGGTTGGAAATAATGATTTCTTCTCCAAGTTCCACGCGCGACAACAGCTTTGAGAGATTCGTTTTAGCTTGATGAATATTTACAGTTTCCATAAAATTAAACTAAGTCTGTAAACTAAGTTTAGTCTGGTTATCGTAGTGATGCAAGAGCGATGTATACGATGGGCTACGCCTACGCAACTATTTTTGCGTAAAGCGATCACAAAGAATCGTGATCTAAGGTTTTGTATATGTAGCTTTTAATTTGCAGATTGGGAATACTGAACTTGATACAAATACATAGTATTTAAACAACATAATGAAAATAGTTCGTCGCTTTTTTGGATGGTTTTTTCTTATAATTGGAGCATTTGGACTTTTTCAGCAACTCATTACAGGACTAGTTTTTTTATCTTGGGGAGTACTTTTACTACCTTGCACAAATAAATTGGCAGCAAAAGCAGGTTTGCAGTTAAATTTGTGGAAGCGGATTAGTATCGTTTTTATTGGCATTGTGCTAATTAGTTCACATAAGGTACATTTACAATCGCCTCAATATGTAACACAGCAAGCAACACCAGAACCTACTTCTCCCATCTCTGCTTTAAATCAACCGCCAAAATTAAATTCTCCAACAAAGTTAGAAACAGAGACACCTTTACCTAAATCTAAAGAAAGTAGTATTGGGGCTTTGGTGCAAAAAAAAGGACTTGATTTCTCCTATGAAACTGCTGGGAGAGTTGAGAAAAATGATAAGTTGATCGTTGTTAATTATACTCGTGATTGGAAATGTGGTGTAGAAGAACCGTTTAAAACGTATGATTTGCCTACACCCTATAATTCGTTTCGTGCAGGTGAAGTTCTCATGCAAGCTTCAGCCTAATAGGAAAACTAATGTCAGCAAATGTAATAATGAGCTAATGATTAAATAAAAAATCATTAGCTACTAATATCTTTTAAGCAGTCCGAAAACGCGCCAACTCTTCACCAGTCTTAGCATCATGGGCGTGGACTGTACACACTAAACATGAATCAAACGATCGCGCCACATGCCCAACCTCCACCGGATCGCTAGAATCGTAAATGGGTGTGCCAATTAACGCCTCTTCAATTGGGCCGCGGATACCTTCACCGTCACGAGGGCCGATATTCCAAGTACCGGGGGCAATCACTTGGTAATTCTTAATTTTACCACCCTCTACTTCTACCCAGTGACTCAAAGAACCCCGCGCTGCTTCCGTTGCACCCCAACCGCGTCCATCTTTTTCTTTGGGTTTGATATACCAGGGGTCGTTTAACTTGAACTCGCGTAAACAGTGTTCAGCTTGACGATATAACTTGACAAGTTCGTGAACTCGTGCTAGCTGACGTACATGAATACTAGCACCACCCATGTTTTTGAAGACATCAAGAATCAAGCCGTCGTAGTGTTGCCAAGATTCGCCATGTTTACCACCAGCAACTAATTGACGCGCTAAGGGGCCAGTTTCCAAACGTCCGAAGTCTTTGTGAAGGACTGCACTCGACCAAGAGTAGGCGTTATCGAAGTCTTTTGTATTAATTGCAGTGGGTTTAGTGGTGCGATCGCTAGGATGAATGTCTGCTGTCCCTTCATCGTACCAAGAGTGAGTTGTATTCTCACGGATAAATGACTGATCCATTAAAACGTGAGTGTCTGCGAAGCTGTCGTACACTCCACTTTTCATAATCATTGCCGCATTTCGTCCTTCAATAGTCGGCTTTTGGTATTTATCTTCATGGGCTAAATATCCCCAAGTGACATATTTACCAACACCAGCGCCATATCTATCTAAACCGATATCTAAACCCATGCGCCAATAAAAACCTAAGTCGGAATCTCGATGATTTCGGTCTTCATCTAACCAATTTCTAAAGTCATCATAAGTTTGGATTTGTTCGTAGCGTTCTAAAGAACAACCCAACCACACTGGTTCTAACCAATTAGTGCGGAAGTATTCCAGAATCGCCCAAGCGCGGGTGATGTCTGTGAGAGTGGGGGCGCACATCACACCACCAGGCACCATATAACTGCTGTGGCAACTGGTAGTATGCTAAAAATGTTCGTGAGTAACTTGCTGTGTAAAGTGATTTTGCTCAACAATAACATTTTGTTCTCACCATTTCAGCTTATAAATAAGGGAATATTTAGGGAATGAGCGGGCAAAATCAAAACCAGGGTAATTGCGATGGCTACGCCGAGCGAAGCCATCGGCAAAACTTAATACCGCAGACATATCCCCCATCTACAGATGAGGATGCAAATGCAGACTCAAGGGACTGGTTCGCCGATATTTTTGCAGATTTTGAGCCGCAGAACACCACAGACGGTAGCTACAGAGGAACAATGGCGAAAATAAAAGCAACAGAATTACACTATCAAGAAGTTTTTGAGCAGAAGTTTGTCGAAGCTAATACTAATTTAAAAAGGGATAGAATTAGAGTCACCATTAAACAAACTGGCAATTCTCTTCAGTTACGGGCTACCCTACCTTTAAAACCAGGCGATCGCAGCAGCTTGGGTAAGGAAAAAAAGCAGTATGACTTGTCTCTAGGGATACCAGCAAATTTAGAGGGACTGAAAACTGCGATCGAGGAAAGTTACGAGTTGGGTAAATTAATCGCTCGTCATACTTTTGAGTGGAATGACAAGTATTTAGGAATTAAGTCTAGAGAGAAGCAAGAGATAAAAATTATTGGGGAATTATTAGATACATTTGAGGATAAATATTATCAAACCCGTCAAAAGACTATCACCAGTGAAAATACTTTTGCTAACTATATATCTGTAATTAAAAGAAACTTTCCTTTAACCACTTTGGCAACAAAAAATCATTTTGAGGAAATTATTAATTCATTTCAGGGAAATAAAAAAAATGAATTAATTGCCGTATCTTCTGTTTTTATTAAAACCTTTCAGTTAGGATTTACACTTGAGGTAACAAGGGATCATGTCACCCCTGCCCATCGAGAAATACCTGAAAATGATAAAATAGTATCTTCTTTTGAACTATTTGAAAAATTCGCCCTCAATCGCAAAAATACAAATATCACTGATGAAATTGACACCTGGGAAATGTGGCGTTGGGTATATGGAATGTTGGCAACCTTTGGGTTAAGACCAAGGGAATTATTTGTGGAACCAGATATTAATTGGTGGATGTCTCCCCAAAATATCGACCATACTTGGAAAGTCAATAAAAATACAAAAACTGGATATCGAGAAGTTATCCCATTTGTACCAGAATGGATAGAATTATTTGATTTACAAAATCCCAAACCATTAAAGATTTTAGAAAAAAAGGTGACAAAAATTGCATCTGTGCAAAATATTAATTGGATGCGGAGAGATATATCCAGATGGTTTAGAAAAGTGGGAATTGAGTTTCAACCCTACGATTTGCGTCATGCTTGCGCGATTCGAGCGCATCTTCAGGGAATACCCATCAAAGCCGCAGCAGACAATTTAGGTCATACTGTTGATGAACATACAAAAACCTACCAGCGTTGGTTTGGCATTGAAAACCGTAAAAAAGCCTTTGGTGAGGTAATTAGTCAAAAGTCGTTAATTGAGTTGCAGAAGAATGAAATATTGGCGCTACGGATGGAGAATGAAAGGTTAAGGTTGGAAGCTGAAAAGGTTAAATTTTCGGAGAATGTCTAACAATTCAAAGGACTGCGAACAGCTTTACCACCACGGTTAAGAACGTGAGTATAAATCATGGTAGTTTTCACATCCTTGTGTCCGAGTAATTCCTGCTGATCTTGTAGGGTGCGTTAACGAAGTGCGATCGCCGATCTTGTAGGGTGCGTTAACGAAGTGTAACGCACCATCTTTATGTTAATTTAAGGTGCGTTACGCGATCGCTAACACACCCTACTGCTAATCATCCCAATATCCTTGAGGTTTTTCCTTTCTGCCATCTTTAGCCCAATCGGTTGGATAAATTCCCTGAGCCATAAACCGATGAATACTGGAATACTGCCAATCTTGGGGATTTTCACACAATCCATGTCGAACCGGATTATCGTGAATATAATCACAATGGAGCGCAAAATCACGTTCATCCCGAATTAAATGCTCCCAAAACCGACGTTGCCAAAGATTACTTTCTCCTCGCTTTTGTCGTGATTGAGAAACCTCCCGATTAACACCTAATTCTTGTCCATAATGTTTAGTAACATAAGTTTTAATTAAGCGCAATCTAACTGATAAATATTTATCATCAGGGGGTAAAGTCCACAAACAATGAAAATAATCAGGTAATAAAACAAAAGCATCAATACAAAAAGGATATTTTTCCTTTACTTTTTCTATTGCTTCTCGGAGAGATTTTCTCCCTATGTCAGTACAGAGCCAAGATTCTCTTTGATAAGTGACTTGTGTGATGAAATATGTACCTCCAGAAACATTAGGTCTTCTATAATTAGGCATAGGGAGCTAGTATGGGTGAAATTAAATTATTAGAATCGGATAATTTCGATTGTGCATTGCGATCGCTGAAAACAGACATCAAATTCTCGAAAAAAGTTCGTTTGCCCAAGGATCAAGGGTATCTGAGAGGCTTTTGCCCAGGCAAATGCTAGACGAACGGGTTCCAGATTCCCAATTTGAACTTGCACAAATAACCCCCGTGCTTCAACCCTTGCAAGATTTCCAGCCAATGGCAAGCGGACAATTTGTTGATCCCAAATTGCACCTAATTGCAACCCAATATCATAAGGTAAGAGATTGACCGTAGACCCAGTATCCAGCAGTGCATTCGCAGAAACAGAAGAGTCTGCATAACTCAGAATGATAGGAATTGTGGGTAATGCTTCATCATCAGAAAAGGGAAACTCGACTGTACTAGGCATGAGTAGATGCTTCTTGGCCATCCTGAATCATCTGCATCAGGATGTTTGCAGCTTCCGTTGCGTCGTAGGGCGACCAAATCGGGTACTCTGATGCAGAAAAGATGACTTGTAGTTCAGCGTCTGGGATTTGTGTGGCTAGGAGTTTGAAGAGTGATAATTTGTCTGACTGACTCAGATTGTTGATCAGAGGAATTAACTCAGCGAGTGACATGGTTTAAACTCCCAGATATGCAAGAATACATTGATCATAGACGATCGCTGATCTTGTAGGGTGCGTTACATTTCATTAACGCACCTTTTTGAATTGAAAGAGTCCCTTTCAATCTTTCTGGTCAGCTAGAATGAAGAATAGACAATGCTCAAAAAAAGTCGCAAATTGAGGAATCTAATCACAGTGAACTTAGATACAATTCAACAAGATATTGCGTCTCTTCCTCCCGATGCACAACAAATCATAGTGGAACTCGTAGAAGTTCTGAAAAAACGCTACCTTCTGAATCAACACGAATCTTCAGAAAATTCCTTGCAAGACTGGTCAGATTTTATCGGTTGCATAGAAGCTGAAACAGACCTCTCAAAAAACCATAAAAACTACTTAGACCGTGAACTTAACCAAAAATATGATGATAGTTGATACAGGCTTTTGGTTAGCTCTCGCCAATAAAAAAGATGCAGTTCATATATCCGCCAAAAAACGATTTCAAGATTTAGCTAATCAGCAATTTATTACAACTTGGTGTGTCGTCACCGAAACATGCTATCTATTACAAAAAAGAGTAGGAGTAGATGCTCCAAAAATCTTTATTCATAAAATTTCTACAGGAAAGCTACAAATCTTTAATCTCAAACAACATCATTGCCAGCGTATTGAAGAACTGATGGAAAAATATAAAGACTTACCGATGGATTTAGCCGATTCCTCTCTCGTTATCCTTGCAGAATAATTAGGTCATGGCCAAATTTTATCGGTCGATTATCGAGACTTCAACACCTATCGCTGGAAAAATACAGAGCCGTTCGATAACCTCTTTCAGGAATTTTTGTGACGTAGTGCGATCGCCGCTCTTGTAGCGTGCGTTAATGGAATGTAACGCACCTTATTGCTGACTTGAACGGAGTTCCAATTTTTTAGTGCGATTATTAGAGGGCAAGCAATGATGAATTTTCATCTTCATAAAATAATTTGATCGTGCTGAACTCCCTACGCAGTAAATTTTCAACTTGTAAGGTAGAACAGTTTCCAAGTCTAAGCCAGATGACTTTTGGGGGATTCCCAAACACTAGACTCAGATCGTGCATATCAGCATCTTTCGAGACGATCATAAAATCATTATCTTTTGCATAATTCCAAACTATCGGGTCTATTGTTGCTTTCATACCTACATCCCGAACATGAAGTGAGTCTGGAAAAAGATCGCTCAAGCGGGTGGATAATTTAGGGGATAAGTTTTCATCAAACAGTAATTTCATGCTGATAATGGAGAAATCATAAGCCGACGTTCACGGTCAGCCGCATAAGCAATACAAGCTTTTAAATCTTCTCGCGTTAGATCGGGAAAATCATCAAGAATTTCCGCTTCAGTCATCTCGGAAGCTAGGTATTCAAGCACCTCATAAACTGTAATTCGCAAGCCACGTACACAAGGCTTACCACCGCGTTTATTCGCTTCGATTGTGATATAGTTTCTGTAATTCATAGGTGGCTTTGCATTTTTGCCAATTCGTCTGATAGTACCATGTATTTCTGCTAAAAACTCAATAATTTCCCCGTTAAACATCTTTGAGAAAAGCGATGCCTCCGGTACGCTGCGCGATCGCTCAATATCCAAATAAAGAAATCAATAATTCAAAATACTCACGCCCGAATCACAGTAATCGCATGTTGATTTTCCGTCATCACAACCTGAGTTGACAAACGTTCTTCCATTGGTAGGGCATTTTTACGCCTGTCAAACACAAATAACCAACCAAAATCCAACCCCAAACGGGCTAAATAGGATTCTAATTGCTCAATACCCTCAGTTTGGGGGTCACGCTTTTTCTCGCGCCATACCTTTAACTCCATACCTAACGTTACATCCTTGTAACGCAGACATAAATCCATTCTGTTACTACCAATTGCATATTCCCTCTCCAGGGTTCCACCACCGTTAACAACACGATGCAAGAAAGCCATTAATACAATATGCGGTGCGATTTCATGATAGCCAGTGCTACCTAATAACGGTTCTCCATGCTGTCGCCAAAACTTGAGAAATGCTTCAAGTAACGCATCTATATTTAACTCTCCTTCTGGGGTTAACCAAGTTGGTGCAATCATTGGTAGGGAAGCCATTGGTGTCACAGTTAATACCCTGGGTAAAACTTCCCGATAAATTGGATTAGCAATGGTTAATCCACCTTGGGGGTGCATTTTACACAAACCCAAGTCAATCACAAATTGAATATCATCGTTGGGTATATCCCCCAATTCCAAACCCGCTAACATTGGCTCGATAATCGCTTTTATCCTTGGTTCCCGTAAGCGTTCAGCTAAACTATCCAGATGAGTATCTTGACGGGCAATTAATATTTCTTTAGCTTGTAAAATATGCTCTTTGGTAATAGAAATACTTCTATCCTTAACCATTTTTTCCACAACTTCTTTAGCAAGAGCATTAACTAACCAAGGTTGTCCCTGGGTTAAATCAAAGGCTGTGGCTGTGGCTTCTG
>Ga0105047_10002131_pt1 | contig 35438 bp, 28 predicted proteins | sample MAT04_FD_78384 | JGI IMG/M metagenome (GOLD analysis project Ga0105047, IMG submission 78384) | Freshwater microbial communities from Lake Fryxell liftoff mats and glacier meltwater in Antarctica - MAT-04 (megahit assembly) | ecosystem: Environmental > Aquatic > Freshwater > Ice > Liftoff... | reverse complement strand
CGGCGTTCATCCTGACGCGACCGCTGGGCGCGACGGTCGGCGATTTTCTCGACAAGCCGGTCGCCAAGGGCGGACTTGAGTTCAGCCGACCGGTTGCGACCACTGTGCTGGCGGTCGCAATCCTCCTGCTTATCCTTATCCTGCCTCAGCGGGCAGGACAGCATCCGGGGAAGAACGACGGGGCATCGGCCTGACGCCTTCCTCCCTTCTCGACGGTTTCCGCCTCATGAAACACTCTCCAGGTGGCTGACGACGCCCGCCATGGTGCCCGCGATGCCCTCCGCGCACCTGGACGCACGTTCTCCCTCCTCGGCCACCTCATCCTCTGGGTCCAGGTCGCGCTGGCGTTCGCGCTCTACTTCCCGCTCGCCAACGTCGCCGCCTATCTGTTCTCATTGCTGACGCACGAACGCTGGGGCGGTGCCTTGATGTTGACTGGTGCCGCGATCGGCGCTCTCGCCGGTCTGCTCGCCGCCCGCAACGCCTACATGCGCTTTGGCACTGAAGGCGAAGACAGTCACGGCTCGGCGCGCTTTGCATTCGGCTCCGAACTGCGCGCCGATCTGGCCATCGATACCGGCCTGATCGTCGGCCGCGAGCTGCGCGGCGGCAAGCTGCTGCGCTATGATGTCCTCGGCGCAGCGTCACACCCATTTTCTCGATAGCCCGCGCATGACCGACGTGATGCGAAGGTCTGATTTCTCGTTTGCCGATCTGAAGACGGGCACCGCGACCGTGTTCCTCGTGCTGCCGCCCGACCGGCTTGGCGTCTACGGGCGCTGGCTGCGGCTGCTGGTATCGCAGGCCGTTACCGACGTCGCGCGCTCCTCCGCCAAGCCCCCTGCCCCGGTGCTGTTCCTGCTTGATGAGTTCGCGGCGCTCGGTCGCCTCGAACCCGTCGAGCGCGCGTTCGGGTTGATGGCGGGATATGGCATCCAGCTCTGGCCGATCCTCCAGGACGTTAACCAGATCCGCTCCACCTATGGCGACCGCCACGGCACGTTTCTGTCTAATGCTGGGCTGATCCAGATGTTCAACGTCGCCGATGTCGACGCGGCCTCCTGGGTGTCGCGCACGATCGGCAACGTCACCGAAAGCTACGAAACCACCTCCGAAAGCGTCTCGAACAGCCCTGGGCACTTCTCGTCCACACACGGCTCCAGCACATCGCATAACCGCGCCAAGCGCGAACTGCTGACCCCCGATGAAGTGATGCGGCTTGATGACGCGACCGAGATAGTGCTGCGCCAGGGCAAGCGCCCCGCCCTCGCACGCAAGGTCCGCTATTACGTGGATCGCGAGTTCGTGGGGCTGTACGACACTGCATGATGCTGATGCTGCCCTGACGTCAGTGGCTGAGAATCGCTCTTTCCTCCTTCCTACTTCGCCAAGCCCGGCCGAAGGCCGCTCTTCCTTTCCGCTTCGCGGCTACCCAAAACTCACCGGTCGCTCTTCAGATTCAATGATTCTTCTAGATTCAAGATTCGTCGTCCGTAACTCTATGATCTGTCACAATAAACTTGCCTGTGTGGTGAGTGTTCGGGTCGATTCGCGTGAGTGTTCGGGTAGCCTGAGGTGAGCGAACTCCTGCTTCGTGCAGGATGGCGGCAAAAAGGGTTGCGCTCAGCGGCGCCAGCTCGCTGGGTTTCAGGACCATGGTGCAGCCGGCAGCAAGGGCAGGGGCGACCTTGGAGGCAATCTGGTTCAAGGGCCAGTTCCAGGGCGTGATAAGGGCGCACACGCCGACTGGCTCGCGACGAACCCGTGCGCTGCCGAGACGCGTTTCGAACGGATAGGTTTGAAGCACCCGCACGATCTCTTCGAAATGCTGCCGCCCCAATGGTGCCTGAGCGCTGCGGGAAAGGCCGCGAGGCGCCCCCATTTCGGCCGTGATGGCTTCCGCCATCTCGTCATTGCGGGCCACAAGGGCAGTGACAATCCGTTCCAGAATTGTCAGGCGGTCTGCGACGCTCGTGCGGGACCATGCCGGAAATGCGGCGTGGGCGGCCTCCACGGCCAGGTTCGCATCGACTTCGTCGCCCATGGCGACGTCGCCGACGGCGAGCGTGGTTGCAGGATCGACGACCAGCTTCCGCTCCAGGCCATGCGGGGCCACCCACTGGCCTGCGATGTAGAAGCGCGTTGCGTCGGGCAGCATCGTTCAGTCCTTCACGGTCGATTCGTAGAATGCCGCGCCTTGGCCGCCGGCAGCGCGTTTCCCGCGATGCTCCCAGTCGCCACCCATCGCCGTGGAGATCACCTCTTCGGACTCCGTCGGCTGCGCCCCTACATCATCCCGGATGGGAACGGGCCCGGACACGATGCGGTTGCCAAGCCTCCCAAGCCCTTCGACCTCGACTTCGACATAGTCGCCGGGCTGCACCGGACGGCTGTTCGCAGGCGTGCCCGAAAGCAGCACATCGCCCGGCTCCAACGTGATGGTGCGGGCGATGTCGGCCACGATGTAGTGCATGTCCCACTGCATGTCGGCGGTGTTGCCATCCTGCTTCAGAACGCCGTTCACGTAAGTGCGGATGGACTTGTTGCGGAAATCCCAGCCCGCCACCAGCGCTGGGCCAATCGGGCAAAGCGTGTCGGCGCCCTTTACCCGAAGCATGGAACCGGCGTCGGTGTCGCGGAAATCGTGCAGGCCATAGTCGTTGGCGACCGAATAGCCGGCGATGAAATCCGAGGCTTCGGCAGGGCTGATGTTGCGGCAAGTGCGGCCGATCACGATGGCGATTTCACCCTCGTAGTTCAGGTATTTGCACCGCTCCGGGCGGACAATGTCAGCTCCGTGACCGCACAGGGCGGTTACCGGCTTATGGAAATAGGTTGGCGCGGCGGGCAGCTTGGTCATGAACTCGTTCACGCGGCTGTGATAGTTCAGATGGATACAGATGATCTTGGAAGGCCGGCATGGCGGCAGATGGATGGCAGCATCGACCGCCACGTCCCGGCCATCGCGCGCGACGAGCCGATCCCCATCGCGGGCGACGAGCATAGGCGCGCCATCCAGCAGTATGTTGCGATATTCGGTCGGCATGTGGCGCTCCTTCGGGATCGACCAGTAGCAGGCGGCACACCTGCGCTGCATTGGCCATTCCGGCCAAGGTCGCAAATCGGGCGCGATGGTAGCAGGGCGATCCACAGGAACAATCGAGGCGCGCAATGAAGGGCTTGTTCTATCCACGCACTGCAACTGGCAAGGCGTCCATCGTGCCGCCACCGCCCTGGCACTATTCGGGCGAGTTGATCACGCTGGAGTACCGCACCGATCCGGCCGCCATTGCAGCCTTGCTGCCCGACGGGTTCGATCTGGCAGACGAGGATCCGGGCGCGGTTGCCGCCATATGGGCCGACTGGGCCAGCTGTTCCGACGACTTCAACGAAGTCCTGGATCCCGTCCGTTGCCTGTACAAGGAGATGTTCATCGTCGTTCGGTGCAGGTTCCAGGGGAAGACCTACTCGCGCTGTGTTTACATTTGGGTCGACAAGGAATTCGCCGTGCTGCGCGGCCAGCATCAAGGCTATCCCAAGAAGCTGGGCAGCATCCAGATGAGCCGTCCGGTGTCTGTCGGGAAGGCGGGGCCGAGGCTCGCACCCGGCGGCACGTTCGGGATGACGCTTGCCGCGCATGATCGCCGCCTTGCCGACGGTCGCTTCATGATCACCGGGCGGGCAGCAAGCCCCGGCTTCGTAAACGGCCACCCCATGGCGCATAGCCGCTGGATGCCCGCCATCGAGACCGACGGCCGGGACAGCCTGGACGAAGTTGTCACCATGTCGGGCTATGATGTCGATTTCGGGCGATGCTTCACCGGCGACTTCGAGCTCGCCTATCATGAATCGCCCGTCGAGGAGCTTCTCTCCATCCAGCCGCGGGAGCTGATCGCAGGTTACTGGCACGAAGTGGGCGTGTCGTGGCGCGCGGGCACTACTCTGGCGCGAAACAACCTCGCCTAGCGGACGCTGCCTTCCAGGATCTGCAGCGTCTTAAGATCGCTGTGGAAATCGAGCGCATAGTCCCCGCCTTCGCGGCCTATGCCGCTGATGCCGATGCCGCCGAAGGGGGCGGTCAGGTCCCGGATGAGGAAGCTGTTCACCCACACGGTACCGGCCCGAACGGCCCGGCCGACCCGGTCTGCCCGGTCGGCATCCCCGGTGTAGATGATCCCTGCCAGGCCATAGGCGGTGGAATTGGCGAGGGCGACTGCCTCCGCCTCGTCGGCGAAGGTCTGGAAGGTGAGGACAGGCCCAAAGACTTCGTTCTGCACGACTTCGCTATCGTTGCCGCGTGGTTCGATCAGGGTGGCTTCGTACCAGAGCCCGCCTTCCCGGTGGATCCTGCCACCCCGCACGACGTGGTCTCCCGCAGCGCGGGCGCGGTCGACGAAACCCGCAACCGTCTGCAGGTGGCGCGGGTGGATCAAGGCCGACATGGTGGTTGCCGGATGGCGGCTGTCGCCCATTACATGAGCATCCGTGTGGCGATGGAAGCGCTCGAGGAAGTCGGCAGCGATCGAGCGTTCGACCAGAAGCCGGGTTCCCGCCATGCAGACCTGGCCGCTGTCGTCATATTGTCCCGCCGCCTTTTTCGCGGCCGCCTCGATGTCGGCGTCGGCGAACACGATGAGCGGCCCCTTCCCCCCCAGTTCGGCCGTGAAGGGAATGATGTTTTCGGCTGCAGCATGGCCGATGGTCCGCGCCGTGGGCACCGACCCGGTAAAGGAGATGCGCTTGACGCCGGGATGGCTAACAAGGGCCGCACCCACTTCCGAGCCATAACCCTGCACCACGTTGAAGACGCCATCAGGAATCCCCGCTTCGGCAACCAGATCCGCCAGCAGCGACGCAGACAGCGGCGACCATTCGGCCGGCTTCAGGATCACGGTGTTTCCAGCCGCCAGCGCCGGCGCACATTTCCAGGTGGAGAGCATGAAGGGTGCATTCCACGGCGTGATGATGACGGCCGGGCCGGCCGCCATTCGGATTACCCGGTTGGCGGTCCCCCGGGATGACCACACCCGCTCCTCATGGATGCTCGCCAGGTCCGCATAGTTGCGAAAGTTCAGGGCGCCACGCGCGATCACTCGCAGCTTCAGCGATTCGTGTAGCATCGCCATGTCCATGCATTCGACAAGGGCGAGACGTTCGATGTTCGCGTCGATCAGGTCGGCAAGGCGATGCAGGTATCCGGCGCGCTTCACCGGGCCCAACGCCGCCCAGGCGGGAAAGGCGCTCGTGGCTGCCTCGACGGCAAGGGCTGCCGTTTCGGCGGTGCCGCGCGCTACCCTGCCCAGCAGCAGCGACCAGTCCATCGGGCAGCGATCCTCGAACGTGTCGCTCGACGTTACCCGCCGACCACCGATGAAATGGTCCGGTGAGACAGCGACGCCTTCGATGTCGAGCATAAGAGGGGCTTTCAGATGAAGGGAGAATAATAAGCGAAGATCTGCTCGTCGGTCATGCCGCCGGTCTCCTGCAGTTCCGCCCGCTTGATCGCGATGAAGTTGTCGATCAGCGGCTGGCCGATGGCGGCCGAAAGGATCGTGTCGGCTGCGAGCGCATCGAGCGCTGCTGCCAGATCATGTGCGGTATGCCGGTCCGTGCCGATTGTCTCCAGCCCGTCGTTGGTTTCCGCATCGGGCAGTGCATATCCGTTCCGGACACCCAGCAACGCCCCCTGCAACGTCGTGGCGATGGCGATGTAGGGGCTCGCAGCACAATCGGCGATCCGGTGCTCGATCCGGGCGGCCTGGCCGCCTTCGGCGGACACCCGCACGGACACGCTGCGGTGGTCGATTCCCCAATTGGCCCAATAGCCCGACAGGCTGGCGGGCTGCAGCCGGGCATAGCTGTTGACGGTTGGCGCCATCAGGGCCGCCATCGCCTCATGATGATGTATCAGTCCGGCGATGGAGCCCTGCATCAGCTTGGACATCTGCCCGGATGAGACATCATCGGCGAACAGGTTTCGGCCGGCGGCATCATTCAGGCTGAAGTTCACGTGCAGGCCGCTCCCGGCCTTGCCGGCGAAGGGCTTGGGCATGAAACACAGCAGATATCCGCGGCGGAACAGGATCTCGCGCGCCATCTGGCGGAACAGGAAGATATCGTCCGCAGCCTTCAGCGCATCGGCATATTGCAGGGTCAGCTCGAACTGCGGAGAATCGAACTCTGCATTGATGGACTCGACGGGAAGACCACAACGGGCCGCCATGTCCCACACATCATCGATCAGGCCGGCAGGGTCGGTAAACGGCCCCGTGCCATAGACGCACGCGCCGGGCGTGTCGTAAGGCACCCAGCCGCCGTCGGCGTCCCGGGCGAAGATGTAGGCCTCCGTCTCGATGCCCACCATCGGTTCATGGCCGAGCGCACGCCACCCGGCGATCGCGCGCTTCAGGGCCGAGCGGCCGCAAAGCGGCAGCGCCTCTCCGCGCAACCTGAGATCCGCCAGCGCGATGCGGGTATCGGGCTCCCACCCTGGCCTAAGATCGTCGGGATCGAACACGCCCTCCATGTCGGGCAGGCCTTCCAGCAAATGCCCGCCCGGCGCCGGGACAAGCGCGCGGCTGTAGGTGACTGCGTAGGTGCCGATACAGAAACGGGCATGCCCCTTTCGCGCCTGGGACATCGGCACATATTTGCCGCGCGCCAGGTTGAGCTGGTCTGCAAACAGGATTCGGACACGGTCATGGTCGTGCATGGTTGCCTCTCAGACGGCCTGGACCTGCACCGGAAGATGCTTGATGCCATAGATGAAGTTGGAGCGAAGATAGGCGTGCGGCCCGGTTTGCTCGATGGACCGGATGCGCCGCGCCAGCTCTTGCAGCACGATCCGGACTTCCAGCTTCGCGAGCCACATCCCCAAGCATACATGCGGCCCGCCTTGTCCGAACGAAAGGAAACGGTTCGGCTCGCGCATCAGGTCGATTCGGTAGGGATCGGGGATTGCAGCCTCGTCCCTGTTCCCGGACATGAACCACAGGACGACCTTGTCACCGGCCTTCACTTGCTTGTCATGGAACTCGAAATCCCGTGTCGCAGTGCGGCGGAAGTGGGTGGTGGGGGATGCCCAGCGAATCATTTCATCGGCGGCGCCATCCCACCGATCAAAATCATCCCTCTTGATGAGTGCCAGCAACGCGGGATCGTTGGCGAGCGAATGGAGTGTAGCGGAAAGGCTGTATCGCGTCGTGTCGTTGCCGGCCGCCACCAGCAGGCAGAAGAAGTTCCGGAACTCGTCCCGGGACATGCGCGTGCCGTTGTTCGTTTCCTGCCGCACCAGGTTCAGGACCCCGATGTCCTCGCCGGCGTCCATGCGGTCCAGCAAGTCGTTGGCATAGTCGAACAGCTCGACCGCGGCGGGCGAACGGAAGGGCAGCAGCCGGTAGGCCTCAGTGTCCACCTTGTCGATCACGAAGTCGGTATAGTCAGGGTCGGCATTGGAGATGAGCGCATCGCCCTTTTCCACCAGCCACAGCGCGTCCTTGTCGGGCACCCCGAGGATCTGCGCGAGCATACGCATCGGCAGCTGGCGGGCGATGAGCTCGACGGCATCGAAGGACTGTCGTTCCAGAGCTTGATCGAGCAGGTCCGTCACCATGCCCCGGATGGGGTTTTCGTAGCCGGCGATCGTTGCGCGGGAAAAGGCCTTGACAACAAGTGCGCGGAACGCGCGATGCTCGGGCGCGTCGGTCTCCTGGAAGGTCTTGCGGGCCTCATATTCCTCTTCGCTCTGGTCTTCCATGCGAATGCCGCGGGCCGAGCTAAGAAGATCGGCGTCCCGGTTGAGCGCGAGAAGATCCGCGTGGCGGGTAACGGACCAGAAGCCCCGGCCGCCGTCGCGCATCTCGCTCCAGGCCATCGGATCCTCGCGCCGCATCCTGTCGAACGTTGCAAAGGGCGCGCCTTCGTTGAAGGCATCCTGGGACGACAGGTCCTCGTAAGGATCTGTGGAGCGGGTAAAGGGGTAAATCATGGCACCGGTCTTCCACGTTGCCCGCAGAGCGGGTGAAGCAGTGCCTGAACGCTATTCACCGATGGCTTCATCGTCTTAGCAAAGCCGGACAACATGGCGTCGCCCGGGTATCCGCAACCGGATGCTGGTGTATTCAGCGCACATCGAACCACAGCGGTTCAGGCATAATGTGGAGGCTGGAATGGGCGAGATTGTCGGGATGGGGCTCGTAGCACATGCACCAACAATCATGCTGCCGCTCGAGGTCAGGCTGCAGCTGAACGAGGGGAAGGAGATCAGCCTCGTGCCGGGCCTCAGACGCCTGCGGACTGAAGTGCTGGACGTGCTGCAGGCAGATACCATCATCCTGTTCGACACCCATTGGGCGACAACCGTCGAGTTCATTGTCGCCGGCCACGAGCGGCGGTCAGGGCTCTACACGTCGGAGGAGCTGCCCCGCGGCGTGCGGCAGGTGCCCTATAATATCCCGGGCAACCCACCTTTGGCCGTAGCAATGGCCGCTTCGGTCCGCGCAGCAGGCATCCCTTGCATCGCAAACGACGATCCGCACCTGCCCATTCATTATCCCACCATCAACATCAACCACTACCTGCCGGGCCCCGAGAAGTGGGTGAGCGTCGGCATGTGCCAGACAGCGGTCACGCAGGATTATCTCGATGTCGGGACGGCGATCGGTACAGCAATCGAACAGGCGCCCGGCCGCGTGGTGTTGCTGGCCAGCGGCTCGATGAGCCATCGATTCTGGCCCTTGCGCGAGCTGGAGAAGCACGAGGCTTCCGACCCTATCCACATTCGCACACCCGAAGCACGCGCTGCCGATCTGGAACGACTGGACTGGTTCTACGAAGGGAACCACGCCGCCGTTATCGATACTATGGACGACTTCCTGCAGTTCGCGCCCGAAGCCCGCTTCGGGCATTATCTGATGATGGCTGCTGCCGCAGGCGGACGGCAGTGCCGAGCCAAGGGGCGTCGCTTCAGTGATTATGAGAATGCGACCGGCACCAGCCAGGTGCATGTGTGGTTCGATCGACCTGAGGGGGGGTGGCGCTAAACCCGAGCGATCTTCGTTCTGATTCCATCAGAATGGCCACTGCATAGCATTGTCATACTTTAAAATTTCCGATCATGTGATTCCACAGGATCAGACCATCCTCTCAGTTAAGCACGCAGCTTTCTATCCACGCGATGATTTCGCTGCGTCGCAGCCGGTCATCTGTAATGTCGCTGTCTATTCCCAATTCCCAGGCGAGACCCGTATCTCCCGGGTTCACCGCCAGCGCCGCCAGCTTTTTCCGGTACGCAACAAGCGACTCTTCCGTGGCGAAGAAGCCCTGCTGCACCATGTCGGCTGCATAGAGGGTGTACAGCTGCACAAGCTGGACGAGATCGAACTCCGGGTGGTATTGTACGGCCCACACTTCCGATCGGCCCAGTGGGACTATGGCGGCCTGCACGGCGCTATGATGGTTCGCGGCCAAAAGGGTCGCGCTATCGGGCAGACGGATCACTTCGTCATAATGGATGCAGGGCGCATCGAACACCTGCCTGCGTCCCGCGAGAAACGGATGCATACTCCCAGCAGCCGTTCGGTAGATCTTGCGCGCGAAGCCGACTTCCCGGCCAATCACGCTCAGCCCAACTTCACCACCACCGGCGACGGCAGCGATCTGCAAGCCCCAGCAGCTTCCAAGGATCGGGATGCCGGTTTCGGCAGCGGCCCTCAGCACCTCGATCTGGTTCGTCACCGCAAAGTCGGTGTCGTAGGCGTGCAACGATGAACCGCCGATCACAAAGCCGTCGTAATCCTGGAAGCCCTGTCCGCCCGGTGGACTGCCGCCAGGATCGGCAGCGTTGATGACGTCGATTTCCATATCGGGAAACGCGCCGAGAATGGCCGCCGAATAGACGCCGCTGGACGAGCGGATTCCCAGTGCATCGGCCCTGTCCCTTCGGTCCCTGGGATTACCTTCCATGATCAGTAGTTTGGGCATTGGGTCTCCGGTCGTTGGTTGGTTGCAGCCGAAGTCGGGTATGTCTGGTTTCGGAACGTCTGCGGGCTGACCCCGCTCCAGCGCTGGAACGCGCGGGTGAAGGTGCTGTGCTCCGAATAGCCGAGCCGCAGTGCGATCTGCGCAATCGAGGCGGAGGGACGGGTGCGGAACTCGAGGGCGGCCTGTCGCATCCGGCAATCATCCAGCACATCCTGAAAGGACAGCCCTTCCTGCGACAGCCGGCGCCGCAACGTCCGGCCGGACATTCCGATTTCCTTTGCGAGCCGTTCCTGATTGATCTGGCCGTCATTCAGTTGGCTGAAGATCAGGTTCGAAACCCGATCGCTGGCGCCCTGTCTGCGTTGGTGTTCCACCAGCAGCCGGTAAGCGCGCTTCAGCCCTGCACCCTGTTGTGCGCACGGCGGCATCGGCTGCACTGGCACCGGCAGATCGAGGAACGCGACAGGAAAGCGGATGACATTCTCGTCGCCGTCGAACGATACGCTCGTACCGACCGCCTGGGCGAGGTCGCAGCGCATCTGCTGGGCCTTGGCCTCGAACACCACCTCGGCCTTGTGCCAGGCATCGCGGGACGCGCGCCGGATCAGTTGGGCCAGTATCCCGAGGGTGAACATAGCATCATGATGGCGCGGCCAGATGTCTGGATCGAGGATCCGATAGCGCATCTCGGCGCAGCCATCCTGAACGACCAAGCGCATCTCGGTCGCATCCTGGAGCAATGCAAACAGATCCGCCATCCTTCGCAAGCTACCGCCGAGCGTCGTTGCAGAGAGTATCGCTGATCCGAAATCCTCCAACCGGGCAAGATCATAGGACTCCCCCATGGCCCAGCTGGCTGCCGTGCTGTTCGCTTCTTCGCCGATCCGTTCGGAAAGTTTCACATAGGTGGCGAGATCGACCCTTTCGTCCGGATTGTTCCACCGCTCCTCGCCGATACCGAGAGCATTGCTGATCCGATTCGGTCCTGCCCCGGAGGAAACCGCGATGTTCTGCCAAGCGGTCAGCGCTGCCGCCCGCACATATGTCTTGCCCATCGCGCTCTCCCGACCGAGGACTGTGCGGGCGAATATTGCGATAATTTCGCGACAGGAATTGACCTAACAAACCAAAACTTGTCTGCAACCGTCAGCGTGGGTCCGCTTGTCGAACTTGCCGCAGCGTGATTGACCGAAGCTGCCAAGCGCAACCTCGCCCTTCAGCTATGCCTTCGATGATGCGGATGCTGCCATTCCCTTTGTGAAATCCCCGGGCTCTTCGTGAAACCCCCCGGCGCGTTCGACGCAGACCGTTCAACGGCGGTGGCGGCTGCAGTGGCGTTCGGCACCATCGGAGTCCTGTCTTTCATCGTGCAGCCCGCACTGGTGCAGGGTTATGTGACGGAGCTTGGCGTTGCAGAGTCTGCGGCAGTCGATCTCGTCGGGGCGGAGATGCTTGGCGTCGCACTGTCCACCATTGCGATCGCCTTGATCGGAAACCGTCTGGACTGGCGCTGGATGACAGCGGCCGCCTTGCTGGCGGCGATGATCGGCAATCTGTTTTCCGCATGGATGGTTGGCCAGCACGGGTTTGCCGCGGCGCGTTTCCTCTCGGGTGTTGGCCATGGTGCCATCATCTCGCTCAGCTTCACCTTCGTCGGTTTGACCAGCAAGGTCGATCGCAATCTCGCCATCTATCTCGTCGCCCTCCTGAGCTATGGGGCGCTCGGGCTCTGGCTGATGCCTGCTGCACTGGATGCGGTCGGCCTGAACGGTCTTTTCATGGGATGGGCTGCGGCCTGTGCGATCGCCATCGGCATGATCCCGTTCATCCCGCGCTCGGCGGCAGCGGGCACGATAGCAAGCCCGAGTGCCCGCCAGTTGCCCAATGGCCTGCTCGTCTTTGCACTTGCCGGCGTTCTTGCGTTCAATGTAGCCCAGGGAATTGCCTGGGCCATCCTTTTTCTCATTGGCGTCGGCGCGGGACTCGCAGAGCAGGGCGTGGCCAACGCACTGTTTGTCTCGCAGATTTTCGCCATCGCCGGCGCACTCGGCGCGTTGCTTCTGGCGCATCGTGTCGGACGCTGGGTACCTGTGCTGCTGGGCACGATCCTTGGCGCCGGATGTATCGCGATCCTGATGGGCACGCCAACTGCCGCCCTGTTCCTGTTGGGTGTGTCCGGCTTCAACCTGCTGTGGAACTTCGCGCTTCCTTTCATCCTCGGCGCAGTCGCGGATTTCGATCTTGATGGGCGGATGATGAGCCCGGCCATCGCCATGCAGATGATCGGTCTTGGTGCAGGACCGCTGATTGCAGCACGCCTGATTGCAGACGGCAGCTTTCGATCGGCCGAGATCACGAGCATCTGCGCATTCATCCTGAGTTACGCCCTCCTCACCATTCCGATGCTTGCGCATCGGGAGCTTGTTGCGGGGTCATAGGCAATGGAGCGGTATTTGCAGCGGCATAACACAGAGGGCCCGGGGCTCGAAGTGACGAACCCGGCGACCGGCCATCTCCTGACAACGGTTCGCGCGTTCCATCCTGAAGAGATCGAGCCGATGATAGCCGCCGCCCAGGACGCACTGCCGGGCTGGTCGGGCCGCACCGCAAAGGACAGGGCGAGAATCCTGCGCACATGGCATGATCTCATGCTGGAGAATCGTGCCGCCCTGGCAGCAATCGTGACGGCGGAATCCGGCAAGCCGCTCGGGGAATCGGACGGCGAAGTCGCTTATGCGGCAGCCTTCGTCGAATGGTTCGCCGAGGAGGGCAAGCGTGCCTACGGGGAAACGATCCCGACATTCGCGGCGGGCAAGCGCGTCCTCACCCTGCGCGAACCGGTCGGCGTTTGTGCCGCCATCACGCCCTGGAACTTCCCGCTGGCCATGATCACCCGCAAAGCAGCCCCCGCCCTTGCTGCCGGGTGCACTATGCTGGTGAAGCCCGCAGAAGCAACGCCGCTGTCCGCCCTGGCGCTCGCAGACTTGGCGTATCAGGCTGGCGTTCCGGCAGCGGTCCTGCAGATTGTCCCTGCGACGGATCCTGCGGGTGTCGGCCGGGTGTTTTGTCAAAGCCCTGGCATCCGCAAGATTTCCTTCACCGGATCTACAGCGGTCGGCAAGCTGCTGATGGCGCAGTCGGCGTCGACTGTGAAGCGGGTGAGCATGGAACTGGGTGGAAACGCACCCTTCATCGTGTTCGACGACGCAGACATCGAGCAAGCCGTGGCGGGACTTCTTGCGTCCAAGTTCCGCAATGCCGGGCAGACCTGTGTCTGTGCCAACCGCGTTCTGGTGCAGTCTCGGGTTCATGATTCGTTCCTCGCCCGGCTCCGCGAGCGGGTAGCCTCCCTTCAAGTCGGCAACGGAGCCGAGCCAGGCGTGGCGATCGGTCCGCTTATCAACGGGATGGCGGTTGCCAAGGTCGAGAAGCTTGTCGTCGGCGCTACCGCGTCTGGCGCGAAAGTGGAGCTTGGGGGAGGGCGGCACCCGGCTGGTCCGAACTTCTATGCACCTACGATATTGACCGGCGTCACGGCGGACATGGAAATCGCCGTCTCGGAAATCTTTGGCCCCGTCGTCCCCGTGATCCGCTTCGAGGCCGAGGAAGAGGCAATCCGGATTGCCAATGCCACACCCTATGGTCTCGCTGCCTATTTCTATGCGCGGGACATCGGCCGGGTGTGGCGTGTCCTGGGGGGCCTGGAGTTCGGAATGGTCGCCATCAACGAGGGGGCGCTTTCCACCGAAGTCGCCCCGTTCGGCGGTGTGAAGGAATCCGGCGTCGGCCGGGAAGGGGCCCGGCAGGGCCTCGATGAGTATCTCGAGATCAAATACGTACTGATGGGAGGATTGTCGGCATGACAAGCAATGCAGCGCTGTGGGCGCGTCGTGAGGCGGCAGTCCCGCGGGGCGTGGGATCCATGCACCAGCGCTTTTTTGATCGCGGTCTGAATGCCGAATTCTTCGATGCAACCGGTGAGCGATACATCGACTTCGCGACAGGCATCGCCGTTTGCAACACCGGCCATTCCGATCCGCGCATCGTGTCTGCAGTGAAGGCCCAACTCGATCGCTTCTCGCACTGCAGTTTCCAGGTGACACCCTACGAAAGCTATGTCGCGCTTGCCGAGAAACTGAATGCGCTGGCGCCGGGGGAGACCCCGAAGAAAACCGTATTCCTGACAACAGGCGCCGAAGCCGTTGAGAATGCCGTCAAGATTGCCCGCGCACACACCGAACGCACGGGTGTCATAGCGTTCCAGGGTGGCTATCATGGCCGCACGCTCCTCACCATGGGGCTGACGGGAAAGGTGGTTCCGTACAAGGCAAAGTTCGGCCCGATGCCGGGGGGAATTCACCACGCCCGTTTCCCTGTCCATTACCATGGCGTCAGCGATGATGCGGCCTTCCAGTCGCTCGAAGCGATCTTCGCATGTGATATCGAACCATCTGCGGTCGCGGCCATCATCATCGAGCCCGTACTGGGCGAGGGGGGCTTTTACTCCGCGGGCACTCCGTTCCTCATGCGGCTGCGGCAGCTGTGTGACCAACATGGAATCTTGCTGATCGCAGACGAAATCCAGTCCGGCTTTGCCCGCACCGGGCGCATGTTCGCGATGGATTACAGCGGCGTCGAACCCGATCTGATGACCGTGGCCAAGGCCATGGCTGGTGGATTTCCGATTTCCGCTGTGATTGGCAAAGCCGATATCATGGATGCAACCGGCCCCGGCGGCCTTGGCGGAACCTTTGGCGGCTCGCCCCTGGGCTGTGCGGCCGGTCTTGAAGTCCTGAAGATCATCGAGAGCGACGGACTCTGCAGTAGGGCCGACACAATCGGGGCGATCATCAGGGATCGCCTTGCCGCGCTGCGCGAGGCCGGCATGCGCTGTATCGGCGATGTCCGTGGACCTGGGGCCATGGTGGCGCTGGAACTGGTGAAAGACTGCAACGCCGACGCCCCGGACGCAGATCTGACCCGCGCCATCGTACAGGAAGCGGCTGGACAGGGGCTGATCCTGCTGTCGTGCGGAATCCGCGGCAACGTGATCCGCTTCCTGCCGGCGTTGACGGCGGGCGACGAGATCATCATCGAGGCGATGGACATACTGGAAACCGTCCTGTGGCGGCTGCACAACAGCTGAAGGCGCACAGGCTTGGGCGAAGCGTTTTGACCACATCTGACAAGCCTCCAGCTGCGTCCGGCTCCAGCCTTTCAACTGCGCCCTGTCCATCGAGAAACAATCGGGGTTGCAGGGGGTAGACGCATGATCCAACTGTCGGGCAAGGCTCGTTCTGCACTGCTTGCAACCACGGTTCTGGCAGCCACGTTCCAGCCAACCACGCCTGCCGCAGCGCTCGCGCAGTCGGTGCCTGCTGCAGCACCGGAATCGGCAGAGGGGGCGAATTTCGGCGACATCATTGTCACCGCACAGAAGCGCGAGGAAAATCTGTAGAAGGTCGGCATCTCGATCACCGCCTTCAGCGGCCAGCAGATCCGTGCGCTCGGTATCACCGACACGACCCAGATCACGCAGCAGATCCCCGGCCTGCAGCTGAACGCCTGGTCGCCGAACGTGACCATCTTCAACCTGCGGGGCATCAGCCAGAACAACTTCACCGACTACCTCGAGGCCCCGGTCACGGTCTACATCGACGATGCCTACATGGGCTCGATCAACGGCATCAGCGGGCAGCTGTTCGATGTCGAGCGCGTCGAAGTCCTGCGCGGGCCGCAGGGCACCCTTTTTGGCCGAAACGCGACCGGAGGTCTGGTCCATTATCTCAGCAAGGGTGCTTCGAGCGATGAGCTGAACGGCTATGCGCAGGCCACCTACGAAAGCTTCAACCGTCGTTCCGTGGAAGGAGCAATCGGCGGCGCCATCGCGAGCGGCCTCAGGTTCCGCGTGGCCGGGCGGGTGGTTAAGGCCGATGGTTACATCAAGTCCGCCGATGCCCTCCCCGGGGTGTTCGAGGGCAATGGGCAGGATCTGGGCGGCGAAAATGGCTGGGCGCTCCGGGGGAACCTGCAAGCCGACCTCGGCGATCGCGGCCTGCTCGATCTGTGGGTGAAGCACAGCGAAGACAATGATGTGGCGACAGGTGGCTATGTCTTCGATAACTGCACCTTCCAGGCAAACGGTTACTGCAACGTCGATGCTGCGGGCTTGGGCGCTCGCACGACCGGTGTCATCAACGGCATCACCGGTCAGCCGGCCAGCCCCTTTGCCAACTATTCCAACGATCCTGGCAGTTTCAATCGCACGACAAATATCTATCAGGGCAAGCTGACATACGAGCTTGCAGACGAGCTGGACCTGACGGCCATCACCAATGTCACCCACCTCGGCAAGGATTATGTCGAAGACGGAGATGCGATTCCGCTCACCGTCATCCTCTTTACGACCACCGCGGAATATCGCCAGTTCAGCGAGGGGATCCGACTGTCCGGAAACACCGACCACTTCCGCTGGCAGACCGGCTTCTACTATCTCGACATGGATACTAGCGGCACCATCACGACAGTGGGAGCGCCCACGATCGGCGCGGCCATCGGCATCAATGGCGTTGCGATCAATTCATCTGCGCTGGAGGAGTATGCCATAAGCTCGAAGAACTGGTCGCTGTTTGGCCAGGCCGAGTATGATCTTTCTGAAACGGTCACGCTGATCGGCGGACTTCGCTATTCCAAGGACACGAAGCGCGCGACCTATCAGTCCACGATCCTAGACGTGGGCTTCCCCGACGCACTTCTGGCCACGCAGGAAACTTTCGCCGCGACCATCCCGGGGATCGACCGCATCAGCTTCGGGGACTGGGCCGCACGGGCTGCACTGAACTACAAGCCCAACGACAACACGTTGCTGTTCGTCTCGTGGAACCGCGGAATCAAGGGCGGCAACTGGACATTGAATGCGAATGTCACGGCAACGGATTTCCAGCACCAGCCCGAGACGCTCAATTCCTTCGAGGGCGGTGTCAAATGGCGAAGCGTCGACAGCTCGCTTCGCCTGAACGGCACTTTCTACCATTATATCTATGATGATTATCAGGCATTTGCCCTCACGGGGGGCTGCCGCAGGTCAGTAACAGCGATGCGCGTGCAACCGGCGCAGAATTTGAAGCCTTCTGGTCTCCCACGCCGCGCTGGAACATCAACCTGGGCGCGACATGGCAGACGTCTTCGGTCGATGAAGTGAAGGCGGTCGGGGAACAGTTCGGCCCTGAACTCTTCCCCGGCGCGCCGAGCGTGGGTGCTTGCGAAAACCTCGGCGGAGTGTTCTTCTGCGACTTTGCCCAGCAGACGATCACCGACGCAAAGTTCCCAAATGCCCCTAGGTTCAGCGCCAACTATGTGATCCGCTACAATTTCGACGCCGTCGGCGGCAATATTGCGGCCCAATTCGATGGCGCGTGGTACGATGAACAGTATCTGGAAGTCACCAACGGCGCTCATCGCTGCAGCCGGCTTACAACGTCTCCAACGCGTCGATCACCTGGACCAGTGCCGTCGATCGCTTTGCGCTGCAGGCCTTCGGGCGCAACATCTTCGATGCCGCCTATCGTGCCTACACACTGAATCTCGGCATTCTGGGCACGACGTCCGTGTATGCCAGGCCGCAGACCTGGGGTGTCAGCGGGACGGTGAAGTGGTAGTGCCTGCACGCCGTGCATGATCGCGCGGAGAGCAGCCGAAGTGCCTTCGAAACGCTCGCGTGAAGCTCGCCGTTTCCGAAAAGCCGACGGCCAGCGCAATATCTGCGATCGATCGGTTGCCCGCGTCGATCAGCCTTTCGGCCATTGCCATTCGCCGGGCCTCGAGCAGCTCCCGGTAGCTGCTCCCTTCCGCCTTAAGGCGCCGGGAAAAGGTGGATGCCGAAATCCCGAATTCTGCCGCAAGCGCGGCCAGTTCGGGAGGAGACTGGAGCCGCTGGGCATCGAGACTTCGCGTGACTTGGTCGGCGAACCCCTTGGGCTGCGCACGGCTGCTGACCAGGCTCTGGAGATGAGCCGCAAGGATGGGAAATAGCCGATTGCTGAGGCCGGCGGACCTGTTATCCAGCAGTGCCCGATCGAACAGGAGCCGGTTCATGGGCTGCGAAAAGAACACCGGGCAGCGGAAGTACTCCTCGTAGATTGCGTAGCGTCCTGCCCGCTCATGTTCGAAGTGCACTTCGCGCGGTTCGAACTCCCGCCCGACATATTGCACGAGCAAGTGGTGCGTCGCTCCGAGGGAATATTCGGAATCCTGTCGTCGCGGCGTCAGCCGTTCATCTTCGATCTGGTAAACGAACGCTGCCGAGTGGCCTTCGGACTCCAGGGCGTAATGGGTTCCCTCCTGCATCGCATCGAGGTACCTTACAAAGCCCGAGAAGCCGTCCAGCAAGGTCGGGGCGCTAAGGACAAGGAAGCTGAGCGCCCCCAGGCTATCGGTTGTCGACGCCTTCGCTGCGGCCAGCCCGAAATGCGGCATTCCCGCAGAAATTGACGCTGCTTCCATGAAGCCAAGGTAGGCTCCGAGTGGGACCATTCCCTCAAAATCTGCAAGCGCTTCAGCGGGAAGTCCGTTCGCAGCCAGCAAGGGCGCTACATCGACACCACGGCTCCCGGCGAAATCCGCCACGTGGCGCAGGATCTGGCTGGAGATTCGAGGGTGGACCATTCAGGGATCCTAGCCGATTTTGCGCTGCCCTAGGGGTTTTCCCTGCCACCGGCCAATATTCAATTCCCCCGGCGGAATTTGGCCACTTCGGCCAAGTCGCTGCGCTCGCTATCCTGGCCTGAACCTGCTTGACACAAGAGTCGTGTACAGCTTGCCAGCCGGCAATACCCATCAGAGGGACAAGGACCTCATCTGCGGGACAAGGAGCCTTCGGCAATGATCCTCCCTTCCATGATACCACTTCGAATCCGGGTGCTGGCCGCAGTGATCGTCGCGGCCTCATCGCCCGGATATGCCGCGGACGGCGCCAAGGCGGACCTGCTGTTCTTCGACGGTACGGTACTGACCCCGCAAGGGACGGCCCAGGCCGTCGCGGTGGGAAGAGGCGTGATTCTGGCGGCGAGCTCGAACGAGGATGTCGGCAAGGTTCCTAGCGAAGGGGCGCAACGCACGATCTTGGTGGGCGTACGCTCATGCCGGGTCTCTATGACATGCACGTGCACACCTACTTCGCCGGGCGTGACAAGCTTTCATGCCGCTTTGCCCAAGGGGCCAAGGCCCGGGAGATCGTTGCCGCTGTGAAGGCCTGCGCCGCCGTCGCCAAGCCGGGGGACTGGATCATCGGTGGAAGCTGGGTCGGCGCAGCGTTCAAGCCGGACGAGCAGCACCGCCGACTGCTGGACGCGGCTGCGCCGAACAACCCGATGCTGCTGAACGACGAGAGCCTGCACAGTGTGGGTAAATTCGCGGGTATTGCAGATCGCCGGCATTACCCGCGACACAACCCATCCGGCAGGGGGCGTGATCGACCGAGACAGCAAGGGCGAGCCAACCGGCGTCCTTCGCGAAGTCTCCTCTCGCGATATCGAGCAGTTCGTGCCGCAGGTATCGGAGGAAGATCAGGCGAAGGCCATCAAGGTCGCGACAGACGAGATGCTGTCCTACGGCATTGTCGGCTTCACGGACGCAGCGGTCCGTCGCGACATCGTGGCCGGGTTTTCGCGCTACGCCCGGTCCGGTGGGCTCAAGCAATATGCGCGTGGCTGCATAGTCTGGGGACCCAACTCCGGCGGAAGTGAAGTCCTGATCGCCCAGCGGCAAGCTTGGGCTGGGGGTCGCCTGAAGCTCGATTGCGTGAAGATGTTCCTCGATGGCGTGCCGATCGCGGGGCGGACGGCAGCCATGATCGCACCCTATCAGCAGAGCGGAAGCCAGCACCATGCCCATGGCGCAGACGAGAACCGGGGATCAAACTGATCCCGGAGAAAGCGCTGTTTCCGGCCGTCGTAGAATTCGACCGGCAGGGAATTTTGGTCAAACTCCATGCTGCAGGAGACGGCGCGGTTCGCGAGGCGGTGGAAGCGATCGCTGCTGCTCGATCGGCAAATGGCCAGACCGGCCCGCGTCACGAGATCGGGCACAACACCTTCATAGATCCCGCGGACGTGCCACGCGGCCGCACCCTTCACTTCACGTGGGAACTTTCACCCTATATCTGGTGGCCGACGCCGATCACCGCAGTCGACATCGCCGCTGCCGTGGGGCCGGAACGCATGCAGCGCCTGTGGCCGGCCCGCGGCGTTATTGAAAGTGGCGCGAATGTCGTGATCGGCTCCGACTGGCCGGTGGTGCCTTCGGTCAATCCTTGGCTTGCGATGGAGACGCTGGTGACACGGCAGGTTCCAGGTGCCAGCGGCGCGCCGATCAACGCGGGCCAGCGCATCAGCCGCGAACAGGTGCTCGCTCTGCTGACGCGCAACGGCGCAGCACAAATGGGCCGCCTTGATCTTGGCGGAACGATCAAGCCCGGCAAGCATGCCGACATGATCGTGGTAGGCCGGAACCCGATGACCGTTCCGGTCGGCGAAATCCACAAGACCCGCGTTCTGGCCACGTACATAGGCGGAGATAAGGTCTTTGCGGCAGAGGCCGAATAACCGAGTTCTCGTACTGGCCCGATGGGCCGATGCGGCCAAGTTTCAGCATCGATCGCCTGCCGCGTTGCCCCGTGACGTCCTGCTGACTAGCCAGTTGCAAGACCCTGACGCTGGCAAGAGATGAACCGATAATGGTGGACCAGGCATTCGACACGCTGATCGTAGGCGGCGGGCATGGGGGCGCACAGGCTGCGATCGCGCTCCGCCAGAAGGGGTTTGAAGGAACCATTGGGCTGGTCAGCGACGAGCCGGAATTGCCCTACGAACGCCCGCCGCTCTCCAAGGAATATCTCAGCGGGGACAAGGCCTTTTCGCGCCTGTTGATCCGGCCGGAATCCTTCTGGATTGAACGCAAGGTGTCGATGCTGCTGGGCCGCCGCGTCACAGCGGTCGACCCTGAAGCGCACCGTGTCACATTGATGGACGGAGCAACCATTGGTTACCGCCACCTCATCTGGGCAACGGGCGGCGCCCCTCGTCGCCTGTCGTGCGATGGCCACGATCTCGCGGGCGTTCACTGTGTCCGCTCCCGGGCCGATATCGACACAATGCTTGCCGAGCTTGGTTCCGTTACAGACGTCGCCATCGTCGGCGGCGGCTATATCGGCCTCGAAGCTGCAGCCGTCCTGTCCAAACTCGGAAAGCGGGTCACCGTGCTGGAAGCGCTGGACCGTGTGCTCGCGCGCGTGGCGGGCGAGCCCTTGTCACGCTTCTTCGAGGCAGAGCACAGGGCGCATGGAGTCGACCTGCGGCTCCTTGCCAGAGTCGAGGCAATTGCCGGGTCGGGCGGTCGCGCCACAGGTGTGCGGCTGGAGGATGGATCCCTAGTGCCGGCCCAGATGATCGTCGTCGGCATCGGGATCGTGCCGGCGGTCGACGCCCTTCTTGCGGCAGGCGCCCGGGGCGGCAATGGGGTGGAAGTCGACGAGCTTTGCCGGACCAGCCTGCCCGATGTGTTCGCTGTGGGGGATTGTGCCCTGCACGCAAATGCCCATGCCGGCGGAGCAACAATAAGACTGGAGTCGGTGCAGAACGCAAACGATCAGGCCATTGTGGCGGCTGGTGCCATTGTCGGTTCTCAGGATTGCTACACCGCGCTTCCGTGGTTCTGGTCCAACCAGTATGATCTGAAGCTGCAGACTGTCGGACTTTCCGGCGGCTACGACAGGATTGTCGTGCGAGGTGACCCGTCCGCGCGCAGCTTCTCACTCGTTTATCTGAAAGAGGGGCAGATCATCGCGCTCGATTGTGTCAATGCAATCAGGGACTTTGTTCAAGGGCGCAAGCTTGTGGAAGCGTGCGTGGCATGTCCGCCCGAGCTGATCGCGACTGCAGAGCTGAAGAGCCTGCTTCCAGCATGAGCAGCCTGCGCAAATTAGATTTATTCCCCGCAATAACGATAATAAGTTGGCGCATTGAAACCCCTGCCACCTAGTCTGTCCCTACAAACGGACGCTGTCTCCGGTCGCGCGTCGACGGGAGCGGATATCCGACAAAACAGGGAGACAATTATGGCGGGATCAGCAGCCTCGGTCGGTATCTGCGTGCTTCTCGGGTCAAGTGCTCTCATGGCCGGCCCCGCCTTGGCGCAGACGGCACAGCCGACGGGCTTCAGCACCGAAGACATCGTGGTGACGGCCCGCAAACGGGCCGAGAACATTCAGGATGTTCCAATCTCGATCACGACCTTCTCGACCGAGCAGCTGGACAGGGTATCGGCGTCGAGCCTGAAGGACATCGGCAGTTTCGTGCCCAACCTGCATTACTCGGATCGCAGTTCGCTGCAGACCGAAATCACCATCCGGGGCGTCGGAGGGGATTCCCGCAACATCGGCTTCGAAAGCGGCGTCGGCCTCTACGTCGATGGTGTCTATGCCGGTCGGACCAGCGCCTACAATCTCGATCTCGCCGATGTGGCGCAAATCGAAGTCTTGCGTGGCCCGCAAGGCATCCTGTTCGGGAAAAACACGACCGGCGGTGCGCTGAATATCACCACACGGCGTCCGAGCGATACGTTCGAGGGTGAAGTTCGGGCAAGCTACGGCAACTACAATGCAATCCGGCTCAAAGGCCATGTTTCCGGGCCCCTTTCAGAGGGCATTTCCGCCAAGCTGACGGTCGCCACCTGGGACAGGGACGGCTACCTCGACAACGTCTTCAACGGGCAGAAGCTGCAATCGGAAAAGCGGCGTGCTGTTATGGGGCAAGTCCGGGTCCAACCAAGTGAAGCCCTCGATATCCTCGTCAGCGCCGACTACACAAAGGACGATCAGGATACTGTTCTGAACCAGCTCGGCTCGAACGCGGGATTTGGTGCTGGTTTCTATAACCCTGACCGCTTCATAGTGAACACAAACGCCCAGAACTCCGCCGAGCGAGACCTGTGGGGCATCGCCGTCAACGCGGACTATACCCTTGGTTCAGGCCATGCGATCTCGTCGATTACCGCCTATCGGGATGTGGCGGTGACGGTCTTTAGCGATATCGACCAGACTCCGCGCGAGGTATTCCGGTCCGGCCCCTTCACCGACGACGCCAAGCAGTTCACGCAGGAACTGCGGATTGCGTCACCGGGGGCAGAGCTGGTGGACTATGTTTTCGGCGCATACTTCTATCGGCAGGATGCCTACGCCACCCGCGACATATTCCAGAACGGCAATCCGATATTCAAGACAGCCGGGCCCATCGATACGACAAGCTGGGCAGGTTTCGGCAATGTGACCATGAACTTCACTCCGAAACTTGCGGTATCGGCAGGTGTGCGCATCACCTACGAGAAGAAGGCCGGAACTTACGTTCAGGCAAGCCCCGTGCCGCCGCTGAACAAGAACTTCCCCGAACTCGAGATCTCGACGACGGAACCGACATGGACGCTGGCTGCAAACTATAAATGGAGCGATGACATCTCCACCTATGTGACGGTTGGCAATGGCTTCAAGTCGGGCGGCTTCAACGTAGACCCGCTCGCGACACCGGCTCCGCTGAGCGCGGCCGACATTACCTTCAAGCCGGAATTCGTGACGTCCATCGAGGGCGGATTCAAGTCTGTCCTGATGGACGGTGCGCTGCGGGTGAACGGTTCGATCTTCTTCTCGAAGTTTACCGATCGGCAGGTTCCGCAGTTCGAAACCATCGGCGGAATTCCGACGGTCATCACGCGCAATGCCGGCAAGTCGGAAGTGTTCGGCTTCGAAGCAGAGGTGACCGCGATCCCGGCAGACTGGCTTCGCCTATCGGCAGGCATCGGCTATCTCGACGGGACGTACACTGAATTCAGTGGCGCCAACACAGGCGGCGCCGACTTTACCGGCAACGGGACGGAAAAGACCCCCGACTGGACGATCAACCTGGGTGCCGACGTCGACCTCCCGGTCGGCAGTGGCACGCTGATCTTCGCACCGCGCTTCGCTTATGTCGGCAAGACCTGGCTCCAGCCAGACAATGCTGCCTTCAACGTCGAAGACGGCTACGCGCTGCTGAACCTCCGCGCGGGTTATCAGTTCGGCGGCGATCGCTATGGCATTTACCTCTGGGCGCGCAACATCACGGACACGCAATACAAGTTGTTCGCGCGGCAGTTCTCGCGCAGCGATCAGGTGCTGTTCGGCGAGCCCCGGACGTTCGGCATCGAGGGGATCTTGAAATTCTGATCGATCGTTTCCCGAGCATGGCGACGGCCCTTGGCTGATGCACCGGGCGCTGCCCGCGTTACCAGTCCGGCGCACGCCTGGTACATCGTTGCGGTTCTATCCGGTGCGATGGCGTTCTCGCTGGTCGACCGTTTTGCATTGTCCCTCCTGTTCGAGCCGATCAAGGCGGACCTTGGCCTCAGCGACACGAGCCTGGGGCTTCTGCACGGCGTTGCATTTGGCCTGTTCTACGCCGGGCTCGGCATTCCGATCGCCTGGCTGGTCGACACGCGCTCCCGAAAGTGGGTCGTCTTCTGGGGCATCGCAGTCTGGAGTGTCGCAACGGCTGCCTGCGGATTTGCCCGATCCTTTGCCACGCTACTTCTCGCCAGGATAGGCGTTGCCGCCGGGGAGGCTGCGCTCGCGCCTGCCGGCTACTCAATGATCGGCGATACCATGCCGCCAGAACGCCTCGGCACCGCGATCAGCCTGTTCCAGATGGGCTCGGTCATTGGCGCCGGGCTGGCGTTCGTCGCGGGCGGTGCTGTCTACGCGGCGCTGGAGGCCTGGGTTCCGGCTCCCGGGTCTTATTGGTCGACCTTTGCGGCCTGGCAACTCACCTTCATGGTCCTGGCGCTTCCCGGTGTCATGTTTCTTGTTCTGGTCCTTGCTATCCGCGAGCCCGCCCGGCGAAACCGGTCTGCGGACATCGCGCCAGCTGGCGGCCTCATGCGATACCTCTGGGAAGAGCGCCGGCTGTTCGTGCCGCTGTTCGTCGGCAATGCCTGTACTGTTGCGATTAGCTACGCGATGATCTCGTGGGCGCCGGCCGTCCTTGCCCGGGAGCATGGGTGGAGCGTCGAGGATGTCGGGCTGCGCATAGGTCTCGTCATGCTCACCACGGCTCCCGCCGGCGTCATCCTGGGTGGCTATTTGGCCGATCGCTGGTCCATGCGGCTGGGTCTCGAGGCGTTCGCGCGCGTGCTTCTTCTCGCGCCCATCATCGCCATGCCGCTTCTGGTCGGCATCTTCCTGGTTTCGTCGGGCGAGCAGTTGTTTGCGCTTCTTGCGGTGATCCAGTTCGCGACCGGCCTTTCGGTGGGGGTCGGGCCTGCTGTGATCCAGCCACTGGCCCGCGCCGATGTGCGCGGTCGCGTGTCGGCGGTCTATGTGTTCGCGGTGAACCTGATCGGTCTCGGGATCGGCCCTGTCGCCATCGGGATGCTCAGCGATAACTTCTTCACCGACGCCAATGGGCTTTCGCGCGCGCTCGGGTCGTATGTCGTCCTGATGGCCCTCGTTTCAGTTGGCTTCCTGCTGATGTTCTGGCGCGAGCTCAAGGCGCGCCATGTCGCGGAGCGCGATCAATCGCAGGCAATCAGGAAAAGCGATTTGCAAGCGCCAGCCTGATCATCGAGCGTTGATCCAGTTGCTCCAGGTGGGCGGGCATCATTTCGGGAATGGATCGGACGGCATGGGGTATCGTGCAGGATTTGACGTCGGCGGAACCTTCACCGACTTTGCCTTGCTGAATGAAGCGACCGGCACGGTCGACTATTTCAAGATCCCGTCAACTCCGTCGGATCCCTCTATTGCAATTGCTGACGGGCTCGCCGAGCTGGTCCGCCTGTTTGGACTATCGCCCGGCGATTTCGCACACCTTGGCCATGGTACAACCGTCGCGACCAATCTTGTCATCGAACGCAAGGGCGCAAGAACCGGCCTGATAACCACCCGCGGGTTTCGAGATGTGCTGGAAATCGGCCGCCAGACCCGGCCGCATCTCTACAATTATGCAGTGGAACGCCCCGCGCCCCTCGTCCCCCGGGAGCTGAGGCTCGAAGTCGCCGAACGCATTCTGGCCGACGGAAAAATCCTGCACCCGCTGGACGAAGCCGATGTCAGGAGGGCTGCAGGTCAGCTCGCAGCAGAAGGCGTGACCGCCGTCGTGATCTGCTTCCTCCACAGTTACCGGAGGCCCGATCATGAGCGACGGGCGCGCGAGATCGTGCATGAGATCATGCCCGACGCCTACATCAGCATCTCGTCCGATGTTCTCCCCGAGTTCCGCGAGTATGAGCGGATGTCGACCACGGTCGTGAACGCTTATGTCGGGCCGAAAATGGGCCGGTATCTGGACCGCCTGGCAGACCGCGTGTCCGCACTTGGAATTGCCGGCGGGTTCGATACCGTTCATTCAAACGGTGGCCTGATGTCGGTTCAGACGGTTCGCGAAATACCGGTCCGCACCTGTGTATCGGGCCCGGCTGCGGGCGTCATGGGTGCCGCCGTCATCGGCCGCGAGGCGGGGTTTCCCAACGTCGTGACCTTCGATGTGGGCGGAACATCGACGGATGTGTCTGTCATCGTGAATGGCCAGCCGCTGTTCGCCTCCGATCGGCTGGTTGCTGACTATCCCGTCAAGACTCCGATGGTCGACATCCATGTCATCGGCGCCGGCGGCGGCAGCATCGCACGCATCGACGATGCGGGCGGCCTCAAGGTCGGGCCGAACAGCGCCGGGGCAGACCCGGGGCCTGTCGCCTATGGCCTTGGTGGCATGGAGCCTACGATCACGGATGCCAATATCGTGCTCGGCCGGCTGGACCCTGTCGCCCTTCTGAATGGTCGACTTCCCATCGATATCGAAGCCGCGCGCGCGGCAATCCTGGACAGGATCGCGAGGCCGCTCGGACTGACGCTGGAGGCTGCGGCGCACGGAATCCTGCGCATTGCCAGCGCCAACATGAATCGTGCGATCCAGTCCGTCTCCACCGAAAAGGGGCACGACGTCCGCCAGTTCGCCCTGATGGCCTTTGGGGGCGCCGGCCCGCTCCATGCGACAGACCTGGCGCTGGAAAGTGGCATAAGGACTATCATCATTCCGCTTGAGCCCGGCACATTGTGCGCGCGCGGCATCCTTCTGTCCGACATCACGATGGACTTCGTGAAAAGCCAGCTCTCCATCGCGAATGAGGTATCCTGGGTTCGTGCATTGTCGACCTTGGCAGAAATGCAGGCGGAGGCGTCGGCGTGGCTCGACCGGGAGGGGGTCGCCCAATCGGCCAGGGAACTCCGCATCGCTATCGATTCCCGCTACGATGGCCAGAATTATGAGGTGCCAGTCGCCATCGATGCCGGCGCCGTCCCTGCACTTGCAGACTTCCTCGAAGGCTTTCGGGCCCGTCATCGGCAGGAATATGGCTATGATATCGAAGGGCGGGAAATCGAGATTGTGAACTGCCGCGTCCAGGCCGTCGGGCGGCTTCCAAAAAGGGTGCAGGTCTATGCACCCCGCGAAGAAGGGCCCGCAAAGACAGGCGCGCGTCAGGTCTATTTCGGGGCCGACGCCGGCTGGCTCGAAACGCCCTTGTACAGGCGCTGGGCGCTTGCGAGCGGGGCCGAGATCAAGGGGCCTGCCATTGTGGAAGAGATGAGCTCGACCACCATCGTGCACCCGGGGCAGGGCTTTGTCGTGGATCCGGCGGGCAATCTTGTCATCACCATCGATCCGGCTTGAGGGCAACGACATGACGACCAGCCAGGCGCCAGCAATGTTCGATCCGATCGCCATGGAGGTTTTCTCGAACCGCCTGCTCTCGATCACCGAAGAAATGGGGAACACCCTGGTCCGGGCGTCGTTCTCGCCCAACATCAAGGAGCGCAAGGATTGCTCCGTGGCCCTGTTCGATCACCGTGGCAGGCTGATTTCCCAAGCAGCACATATCCCGATGCACCTGGGATCGCTGGCGGGCGGTGTCGAAACCCTGCTGGCGCGTTACCGGATCGAGGATATTCGCGAGGGCGACGCCTTCATGTGCAACGATGCCTATCTCGCCGGTGGAACCCACGCACCGGACATCACGATCGTGACACCGATCTGCCACGATGGCGTTGTCCGATTCTTTGCATCGAACATCGCGCACCATAGCGATGTCGGCGGATCGACGCCGGGTTCGGTATCACCCACCGCCCGCACCGTCTTCGACGAAGGGCTGCGCATACCGCTTGTCCGCCTGATGCGCGACGGAGCGCTCGATACCGAGATGCTGTCGATGGTGTCGGCCAACAGCCGTGAGCCGGCCGATCGGGAAGCCGACCTCAAGGTCCAGCTATCCGCAAATGATCGGGGCAAGCGTCTGATGCTGGACATGATCCGCCAGATGGGCCTGCCGGCAGTCCAACAAGCTGTGGAGGACATCCTTGCCTACACGGAGCGTCGACTTCGGTCCCGCATTCAGGCGCTTGGGGACGGCACGGGCCGGTATACAACCTATCTAGACGATGACGGTTTCGGAGGCGATCCGGTGCCGATCGCGGCTACAGTCAGAGTCTCCGGCGACCGGCTTACGGTCGATTTCACGGGCTCGGGCCCGCAGGACAGAGGCGGCTACAACATGCCCGAAAGCGCGCTGAGGGCCAGCGTCTATTACGCCGTCAAGACGATGTTGGACCCCGAGCTGATGGCGAATGCCGGCATGTTCGCGGCCATCGATATCCTGTCGCCACCCGGAACGATCACCAGCCCCTCCTTTCCTGCTGCCATCGGGATGCGGTCCTGCACGGCCCAACCTGTTTCCGGCGCAGTGATTGGTGCCTTTGCGGAGCTTCTGCCTGACAATCGGGTGTTGGCGCCCAGCAACGATGCCATGCCCGCGCTGGTCGTGTCCGGCGCTTCGCGCCGAAGGGCAGGCACCTATGTGTATGTCGAAACCATCGGGGGCGGATCGGGCGCGCGCCATGATGCCGATGGAATGGACGGCGTTCATGTGCACATAACCAACTCCTCCAACCTGCCGACCGAGGCGCTCGAGAACGAATATCCGCTGCTCGTTGAGGAATATGCCCTCGTGCCCGACAGCGGCGGAGCAGGAGAACACCGCGGCGGCCTCGGCATTGCCCGACAGATCATGGCGCTCGACGACGATACCTTCTGCTATGCCTCCACCGAGCGAACGCGCATTCCCGCGCGGGGTTTCCGCGGTGGTGGCGAAGGAGGTCTCGCGCGGATCATCCGGAACAAGGGCAGCGCCGACGAATGCGAGATTCCGGCGAACACGCCTGGCGCTCCCATCGCAAGCGGCCGCTCGATCCGGCTCGAAACGCCAGGCGGCGGCGGGTTCGGAGTGCCTTCCGCCCGGACGGCAGAGGCGCTTGCGCGTGATATACGGGCTGGCAAGGTCAGTCGCTCGGCAGCCCTGCGCGATTATGGCGAGGTGAAACTGAAGGCTGCGGAAGTGCTCATCGACACATCATCCAGCTGATCGAAGACGGTCACAGTCGTCGTTCGTCCATTCAGGGCTTCGGACGGTTCGGCAGTTCAAGGCTTTGGCCGGTTCGGCCAAGGCACACCCGCAAAGCGTGGATAGCGTGAAGTTCAGCAAGCCCCCCGGCTGCCGGAGCTGGATCGGGATGTGAAGTTGGCCTGTTCGATCTCGTCGATCCACGACGCGGCCAGAGAAGTCGCGCCATCCAGACTGGCAGGGCACGCCAGAACTAACATTTCAGGGAGACTCCGATGTCATCACGCACCGTCCACCGTCGTCTGCTCGCTTCTGCTGCGGTGGCTGCCGTCCTGGCACCCGCCGCTGTTCACGCGCAGTCTGCGCCTTCGGTCAGCGCCGCTCAAACGGGCGATGCCGGGGATATCATCATCACGGCAACCCGCCAGGCGGAGTCGCTGAGCCGCGTCCCGCTCAGCGTCAGCGCATTCTCGCGCGAAACGCTTGATCAGCGCGGCGTCCGGGATTTCAGCGATATTGCCAGGCAGACCCCGGGGATCGTTCTCGAATCCACCAACACCACCACCAACATCTCTATTCGCGGCATCAATTCCGCCGTCGGTGCGTCGACCACGGGCATCTACATTGACGACACGCCCATCCAGATCCGCGCTCTCGGCTATGGCGGCGGCAACACTTACCCCGCCATCTTCGATCTTGATCGGGTCGAGGTTCTGCGTGGCCCACAGGGCACATTGTTCGGCGCCGGCTCGCAGGGCGGCACCATCCGGTTCATCTCTCCGGACGCCAGCCTGACCGACATCTCCGCTTATGGACGGGCAGAACTGGCCATGGTCGAGCATGGCGGGCTGAACTATGAGATCGGCGCCGCCTTGGGCGGGCCCCTGATCGATGGCAAGCTTGGTATCCGCGCCAGTGGCTACTACCGCCGCGATGGCGGGTTCATCGACCGCGTCCGGTTCGAAGATCGCTCGCTAGTTGAAAGCAATGCCAACTATACCGACACCTATGTCGGCCGCGTGGCGATGACGTGGGCGCCGACGGACAATCTCGAAATCCGCCCGTCCTTCTATTACCAGAACATCTACATCAACGACACGGGTTCCAGCTGGGACAACATCCGTGCGGACTTTTCTCAGCCCGACGCCCCGTTCTCGGATTATGACAACGGCGTTTTCCTGACCGGGAACCGGGTCCAGGAGGATGGCCGGGATAAGTTCTTCCTGCCCGCCATCAACGTGCAATACGCCTTTCCCTATGCGGACCTGATTGCGATCGGCTCCTACTTCGATCGGGAACAGACGTTCAATCGCGACTACACCACATTCGACCAGAGCCTGTTTACCGGCATCACGCTGCCGATCTTCCCGGACCAGTCGGCGACAAGCGCCTTCGTGAACAGCCAGAAGAACTGGACTGCCGAAGTCCGGCTGCAGTCGAACGATCGCGATGCCCGGTTGTCCTGGGTGGTGGGGGGATTCTTCCAGCGCGCCGAACAGCTAGCGATCCAGCAGGTGGACGATCCCTTCCTGTTCGAATACGCCCCGTTCCTCATTCCCTTCTTCCCGCCACTGGTGGACGGCCGGCTGATCTACGATCAGGAAACCACCACGGTCGACCGGCAGATCGCCATGTTCGGTCAAGTGAACTGGAAGTTGATCGACCGCCTCACCCTGACGCTCGGCCTGCGCTACGGGGAGACCCGCTTCGACATCAATTCCTTCGCGCAGGGCCCGGTTGTCGGTCCGCCGGTCACCGATGTCGGCCGCCAGACGGAAACGCCCTTCACGCCGAAATTCGGGGCGGATTTCCAGATCAACGAGAACCATCTCGTCTATCTGTCGGTCTCGAAAGGCTTCCGGCCCGGCGGATACAATCCGCAGGTCGGCCAGTGCGGCTTCGATCTGGGACAGCTCGGCTATCCGGATGGACGGCCTCCGCTCTATGATTCCGACAGTGTGTGGAGCTATGAAGTCGGCGCCAAGAGCAAGCTGTTCAACGGTGCGCTCGGCGTGCAGGCAAGCGTCTACCAGATCGACTGGAGCAACATCCAGCAGGCGGTCCAGCTCGGCAACTGTGGCTTCCAGTTCACCACGAACCTTGGTTCTGCCCGCAGCCGGGGTTTCGATCTCCAGGCGCAGCTTCAGGTCATGGATGGGCTCTCCGTTCAGGCGGAGGTTGGCTACACCAACGCAGAGTATCAGGAGACGATCTTCGGAGGGCCATCCGCCACCTCGCCGCTGGTTACGGAGGGCAACAACATTCTCGCTCCGCCGTGGACGGTGGCGGTGCATGGCCAGTATGAGTTCGATATCGCCGACAACCAGAAGGCCTATATCCGGGCCGACTACAGCTACCGGGCCGAACAGACGTCAGTTACGCCCGGGCTTGATCCCAACAATGGCGGGATCGACCCCACGCTCACCCTCCCGCCCGCCTACAATGACCTCTCCTTCCGGGCCGGCGTACGCCTCTGGGGCGCTGATGCGTCCTTCTTCGTGACCAATGCGCTGGACCAGAATGTCTGGGCAGGTCGACGTTCGCGCGACAACAACAATGCGACGATCTTTCGGTCAAATATCGTGCGCCCGCGCACTTTCGGTCTGACCGTTGCCTACCGCTACTGATCCCTGGTCGCCGGGCTCTCATGGGCGCTCCATGATCCCGGTGTGACCCCTGAAGGAGGATTTCCATGGAACTGCCCCGGGTGATCGCCAACCAGTCCAGACGACTCGTGCTGGCTGCCCTGCTGGCAAGTGGTGCAGCTTCCGCCGCACCGGCTGCCGACACGGTTCTGACCGGTGGTCGGATATACACACCCACCGGCTGGGCAGAGGCGGTCGCGATCAGCAACGGCAGGATCGTGCGGGTCGGCAGCACCGCCCGCGTCCTCGAACTGGCATCCGGCCAGACCGCAAGGGTCGAGCTGAAGGGCAGAACTGTGCTGCCCGGGCTTTTCGATATGCACATTCACCCGATCATGGCGGGAAATGGTGCGGAGGGTGAATGCAGGATAAGCCCCGATGACAATGCCGACGCGCTCCTGAAAGCGCTGGATGCCTGTGTGCGCTCCAAGCCCGATGGAAGCTGGATAACCGGCGCCCAATGGCAGGCAGGGTCGCTTGCCGGCGCCCCGATCACCGCGGCCACGCTGGACAAGGTCTCCCCCGATCATCCCGTAATGCTGTTCGATGTCAGCGGGCACAGCCTGTGGGTTAATTCCAGGGCACTGGCGGCCGCCGGAATCGATCGGACCACGAAGGATCCGGAAGCAGGCATCATAGAGCGTGACGGCAACGGAGAGCCCACGGGCCTTTTGCGCGAGAGCGCGCGCAACCTTGTTTTTCGCTTCATTCCGCAACCTACCGCAGCGCAGAACCTTGCTGCTTTGCGATCCAGTTCGAAGCTGCTGCTCTCGATGGGGGTCGTGGGCTTCACGGACGCCATGGCGTTCGAACCAGACCTCGAGACCTATCGCACGCTGGCAGAGCGAGGCGAGCTGCACCAATCCGTGCGCGCTTGCATGGCCTACACTCATGCAGGGGCCAAGGTGCCCGGCTTCGAGGGAATGGTCGGTCGCCAAAAGAACTACATGGTCGGCAAGCTGCAGGCCGATTGCGTCAAGATCTTCACCGATGGCGTTCCGACCGAGAGCCACACGTCCGCAATGGTCGAGCCCTATGTTCCTGCCAGGCCCGGTGACCCGGTCGACAGTGGCCACCTTCTGATTCCGCCCGACGAGCTCGCACAGGCGGTGACGCGCTTCGACAAGATGGGTCTGGTTGTCCTGTTCCACGCAGCAGGCGATGGGGCGGTGCGGGCCGCTTTCGACGCCATCCAGTCGGCTCGGAGCGCCAATGGTCCCAAGGGGCCGGCGCACCAGGTGGGCCACTCCACCTTCATTGCGCCCACGGACATGCCGCGGGCCCGGGCGCTGGGCGCCACAATTGAGTTCTCGCCCTATCTCTGGCAACCGACAGCCATCAACAAAGACATCGAGAAGGCCGTCGGGCCGGACCGGATCGCCCGAGCCTGGCCTATCCGTGAGGCTCTCGACGCGGGAAGTCTGGTCGTCGCTGGATCAGACTGGGCTGTCGTGCCGAGCCCCGACCCCTGGCTGGCAATAGAAACCAGTGTCACCCGCAAGGCCCCTGGAACTGACGGTCCGTCCTTTGCGCCTGCACAGGCGATCACCGTTCGCGAAGCTGTAGACATGTTCACGAGTGCCGGAGCGCGGCAGATGGGTCTGGCAGCCCGGATGGGAACGATCGAGGAAGGAAAGCAGGCCACGATCATCATCCTCGACCGGAACCCGCTGGAGATCGCTCCGACCGAGATACACAAGGTTCAGGTCCTCGAAACCTGGGTCGATGGACGCAGGGTCTTCGATCGTGCTTCCATCCCCAACGCGCGCTGACATCGACTTGCGACTAACTCCAGCTGGTGGCGTGGCGTTCAGCGTCCTTGCCGGCATTATGCTGCTCGGCTGCTCCGAGCAGAAGACAATTGCGCCCAGCCCCAGGGTTGCCGTCGAGGATCTTGTGGAAGGCACTGCGACGGGCTGGCCGAGCTATGGTGGCCAGCCATCCGGAACCAAATACTCGGCGCTAGATCAGATCAACACCGGGAATGTCGAAAAGCTGGCAGTTGCCTGGACATACAACACTGGCGAGATCTCGACCGGCACGCCGCAGATGGATGCAACCATCCACCAGGTCACGCCCATCTACGCCAATGAGAAACTCTACATCTGCACGCCCTTGAACCGGATCGTCGCGCTGGATCCGGCGACGGGAAAGGAAATCTGGAAGTACGATCCCGGAAAGCCGGCGACCGGCATGATGTATGGCAGTCACGTCTGCCGGGGGGTCTCCTATTGGGAAGCAGCAGACCCGGCAGAGCGGGCACGGACTTGCGGCCGGCGTATCTTTCAGGCTGTGAGCAACGGCGTGCTGGTGGCTGTTGACGCTGAAAGCGGCAAGCCCTGTGAAGAGTTCGGCGCCGGCGGCCGGGTCGACATGACAGCGCTCGACAACAAGGGAGAGGGCCCGCTGGGCAATACGTCTCCACCAGCTATCTTCCGCGACACTGTGATCGTCGGCAGCGCGGTCACCGACAACAAGTACGAAGACTCACTGGACGGAATCGTGCGCGGGTTCGACGCCCGGACCGGCGCCGTGAAGTGGAACTGGAATCCCATCCCTGCCGAGCTCAGCTCGCGCACCGGAGCAGCCAACACGTGGGCGCCGATCTCCATCGACACGAAGCGGGGCTGGGTTTTCCTGCCAACAGGCAGCGCCAGCTATGATACCCTTGGAACCAACCGTCTGAACGCAATCCCGATGGCCAACGCGGTCGTCGTGCTCGATGCCGAAACGGGACAGCTGGTCTGGTCCTACCAGACGGTGCGGCACGACTTGTGGGACTATGATCTTCCTGCCCAGCCGACCCTTGCCACGATCGAACACCATGGCCGCATGGTGGAGGCCGTGCTGCAGCCGACGAAGACCGGCTTCCTGTTTGTGCTGGACCGGCAGACGGGCCAGCCGCTCTTTCCCGTGCGGGACATGCCGGTGCCGGCCAGCGACGTGCCGGGCGAGCGTGCCTCCCCCACGCAGCCGGTACCAACCCTCCCTGCGCCCGTCACATCGCAGCGCCTTTCTGCCGACGATGCCTTCGGAGTGGCGCTCTTCGACCGCAACGAATGCCGGAAAAAGCTGGCGGCCTTGCGAAACGACGGCCTGTTCACGCCTCCGAGCCTCAAGGGATCGATCCTCCATCCCAGCTTCCTGGGGGGCACCAACTGGGGCGGTGTCGCCTACGACCAGGAAAGCGGCCTCGCGGTCCTGAACTCTTCGAACCTGGTGGCATCCGTCACTCTGATGCCCCGCGAAAGCTTTGACCCGACAATCCATGCACGACCAAGGGTCGCTACATACGAGATGCGCGGCTCCCCCTATGTCATGCTCCGTGAAGTGCAGCTG
>Ga0105047_10002130_pt1 | contig 35448 bp, 28 predicted proteins | sample MAT04_FD_78384 | JGI IMG/M metagenome (GOLD analysis project Ga0105047, IMG submission 78384) | Freshwater microbial communities from Lake Fryxell liftoff mats and glacier meltwater in Antarctica - MAT-04 (megahit assembly) | ecosystem: Environmental > Aquatic > Freshwater > Ice > Liftoff... | reverse complement strand
GGAACCACATTTCATTAAGTTCTTTATCTAGTCAGAGCACTAGAGCAATCAATGTGTGTTAACCCCCGTTGGATATCAGCGCTGTGGGTTGTCCTATATCGTTGGGTCTTTTTTTTTGCCGTTTTAAAAATATTTTCGATTGAAATGCAAATTCAAATACTTAAATAAATTCGATACCGAAGGTATAGATTAACAGCTTGCCACAATTTTAGAGAAGCACTTGAAAAAATATTAACCAATTAAAAGCAAAACATGGATAGAGAAGATATTCATATTATAAGCAAACATAGCAACTGGACTGAAAGTGGAATAGATAAAGCTTTAAAAGATAAAATATATTCTGATTCAAAATCTTGGAAAAAGTTTTTGCAATTATTGTTTATAAGTCTTGGAATTGGATGTACTGTTTCGGGGATTATTTTCTTTTTTGCGTATAATTGGACAGACCTACATAAGTTTGCAAAAATGGGGTTGATTGAAGGGCTAATTATCTCTTCCACCAGTATTGTCTTATTCTCAACATTAAATCTGAATATTAAAAATATAATATTAACCGGTGCATCCGTCTTATTTGGTGTCTTGTTTGCTGTATTTGGACAGATTTATCAAACGGGTGCTAATGCCTACGATTTTTTTCTTGGGTGGACAATGTGTATTAGTTTGTGGGTGGTTATTTCCAATTTTCCACCTTTATGGTTAGTGTATTTAATTCTGGTCAATACATCATTTGTACTTTACGCACAGCAGGTTGCATCAAATTGGTCGGAAATATTTGTTTTTAGTATTCTTTTCATTTTCAACACTATTTTGTTAGGGTCAATTCATTTACTTCCCAGAATAAAGAAAGCGTGTATAGTTCCTACTTGGTTTACTTCGATCATAGGATTGGCCGCTGTAACATTTTCAACCATTGGAATTGTTATTGGGATCTTTGATAGCCATCAATCTTCATTTTCAGTATTGCTTTTATTGGCGATAATCGCCTATGCAACAGGTATTTATTATGGTATAAAAGCAAAAATCGGATATTATCTTTCAATAATACCATTTAGTGTAATTATTATCATTTCTACCTTATTGATAAAAGTATCAGATGGAGCTTCTATGTTTTTCATTGTTAGCTTATTTATAATTATAAGTGTGACCTTATTAATCAAAGGACTTCTTGATATTCAAAAAAAGTGGAACAATGAAAGATAAAATAAGCATAACAGAAAATATAGAATATATTACTAAAATAGAGGGTGATGGATTTGAATTTAATGAAATTGAACTTGAAAATGAATACTCAAAAGTTCAGAACGATGAATCTAGTATAGCAATAAAAATACTATCGATATTAGGCGGGTTTTTTGCTGCTATTACATTTTTAGGGTTTCTTTTAATTGCCGGTTTATATGATTCAGAGGAAGGTTTGGTAGTAACAGGTTTGATTTTTGTTTGTGCTGCATTGTTGTTAAATGTAGTATATAAAAAATTAATTATTGATACTTTAAGTGTTTCTGCTTATGGATTAGGTCTATGCTTAATTGCATTTGGTCTTTCTGCACTACAAGTCGGAGGAAATACGATCAGTATTATATTTGTGTTAATTTCGCTTCTTACTATCGGCATAACGAAAAATTATATTCTTTCATTTATTTCAATATTGACCATCAATGGTAGCTTCATTTTCTTAATTATTGAAAATGAATTGTATAGTTTGATTCATATATATAATGCTATTTTGTTAGTTTTAGTAACATATGTATTTCTTAAAGAAGCAAAACTACTTGCAGACAATAGATTTCCTTCACAGCTATATAATCCTGTTCGAATAGGCTTGTTGATTTCTTTGTTACTAGGATTGGTATTTGTTGGTCAAAGGGGAATTTTTAATTTTGACATAAAGTATATTTGGTCCTCATCACTCATTACTATTCCATTGACTATATATGTGATTTCCATTATTACAAAAATAATAGGAATAACTAAAGTAAAGACTTTGTATTTAATCTATTCCTTATGCATTCTATTCTTAATACCCACAGCCTTATCACCTGCCATCTCAGGCTCGTTGTTGATTATTCTTCTTTGTTTTCTGGTTAATTATAAAACAGGATTAGCGATAGGGGTTTTTTCTTTTATTTACTTCATATCTCAATATTATTATGACCTAAATTATACCTTACTGACAAAGTCGATCATATTGTTTGTATCCGGAATTGTATTTTTGCTATTTTCTGTAGTCACTCACCAAAAACTTGGATATAATGAAAAAATATAAATGGTTTATTATTGTCTTCAATCTGATTTTGGTGCTTGTTATTTTTAATAAATCAATTTTTGAAAAGGAAAAAATATTGAGTCAAGGTAAATTGGTTCTATTAAAACTTGCCCCTGTTGACCCGCGTTCCTTAATGCAAGGTGACTACATGCAATTAAATTACGACATATCAAATAATATTTCTAGTGATAGTATTCCTAAACGCGGCTTTTGTATTGTTAAGTTAGACAAAGATGGAATTGGAACCAGAATCAGACTTCAGGATGATATTACTCCGATCAATGAAGGTGAATATGCAATTGTTTATACCGCCAGCAATTGGAGCATAAATATTGGCGCTGAATCATTCTTTTTTGAAGAGGGGCAAGCAGACAAGTATGAAATAGCAAAGTACGGTGGTATGAAAGTCGACCATAATGGACATAATATCTTGATTGGGTTATATGATGATAATTTAAAGAAAATTGAATAAAATCATTTCACACACATACAATACAAAAAAGTTGAAGTTTTTGGGTTACGGACATTTTGTGATCGCATCTACTTTTTAAACAGTCGTTAATGACCCGCATCGAAAACCCAACCGTTTTATATAGTAACATGTTATGCGACGCCTTAAAAAAGTACATCTGCATACTTTGTAAATAATACATTTAATTGGCAGATTTTTAAATCAGGAAACAGAAAATAAAACTGCTGAAATCTTATCAGAGAAAACAACTATCATCGAAGGCCATTGTCTTTTACTTATGAATTTTAAGCGTTTATCCACAGATTGATGTTAATTTGCATAGTGGAATACTCGATTAAGGAAAAAAATAGGATACGGTATATCAAAACTCATTATATTAGCTCAAAATAAATTTATACACATGAAAAGTATACTCATTAATTACGTATTGACCACTGTTGTTTTTCTAATCATCGATCTAGCATGGTTAGGATTAATAGCGAAAAATTTATACCAAAAATATTTAGGTAGCTTATTATCCGACAAGGTAAACTGGACTGCTGCCATTATCTTCTACCTGATATATGTAGTAGGAATATCCATTTTTGCCATTTATCCATCGGTGGAAAAAAATTCTCCTACCCATGCTTTGTTATTTGGAGCTTTATTTGGTTTCTTTACCTACGCAACGTACGATTTAACAAATTTAGCTACGCTCAAAGGATGGCCACTCCCTATTGTTTTTATCGACATTGCCTGGGGATCTGCTTTATGTGCAATAGTGAGTATCTCTGGATTTTACATTGTAAAGTTTGTTAACTAATATAAATAACAAGAATCTATGTTAACTCTTTTTTTTCAGGCTTCATTCATCATATTTATTCTTGTCTCCCTACTTTGGGGGCTTAGCGTCATTATAAAAAATGTGAGTATTGTTGATTTGTTTTGGGGTATGGGTTTTGTAATAGTAAATGCGGTTTACTTTTATTATTCAGGTGACTTCTTTCATCGTAAAATACTTTTATTAGTTTTGGTTACTATATGGGGATTAAGGCTTTCCTTATACCTAGCATGGCGAAATATCGGGAAAGGGGAAGACTTCCGTTATCAGGAATTCAGGAAAAATTATGGTGCCGAGCGATATTGGTGGTTTAGTTTTTTCCAGACTTTTTTACTTCAAGGTGCATTAATTATGCTTGTCTCGCTCCCATTATTGGGCGTCAATGCACAAACTGATTCCAATAGTTTACACTGGATGGATTATCTAGGCATTCTTGTTTTTATGATTGGCTTTATTTTTGAAGCTGGGGGTGATTTTCAATTAGCTCGTTTTAAGAATAATCCGGACAACAAAGGCAAAGTTTTAAACACTGGTCTTTGGAAATATACCCGGCATCCCAATTATTTTGGTGATTCGGCAGTGTGGTGGTCTTTTGGTCTTTTTAGTATTGCCGCCGGAGGTTACTGGCAGATTATTGGCTCTATATTGATGACTCTGATCATTATTAAAGTTTCGGGAGTATCATTACTCGAAAAAACCTTAAATGTCACTAAACCTCAATACCGAGATTACATCCAAAAAACTAATTCCTTTTTCCCTTGGTTCCCCAAAAAGTAAACATGTATGGATTACATATTGAAACATATATATTTTATTCTTTTTGTAGTTTGGGGTCTTCCTCTAAGCTATTACCGAAGCAAATTTCGAAAAATTGTATACCAAACGGACAGTTGGACGATCAACATCAAACCCCTATTTTGGAAAGAAATCAAAGCATTATTTGGAAATATTTATCCCGATGATTTAAAATACAAACGGTTCAGAAACTTTTATTTGATCTACCTAATCATCTATGTTCTTATTTTTATTAGCTATTTGAATTTCAATAATAGCTAATTTTGTTTTTTAGCGAATAACATCTAAAAAATATTAATAGAAGGGTTGAAGAAATCTGAAGCAGTAAAAAAATATCATTCATCATATTGTGATTATTTCTTAAAAAGGAAAAAACAAAACCATTATCTTGTGGTCACATAAAAACCAGTTAAACTTATACAAACATGAATGCATCGTCCATTTTTTCTTTTGGTAATACTTTTGTTTTATTTGGTTGGATACTTTTGATTTTCGTGCCCAAGTGGAAATTTACTCAGATTATAATTTTAAATGGTATAGTAGTGTTGTTTGCGGTGTTATATACATATGTATTTTCAAAAGATATAGGTAACTTTGATCCTAACAGTTTTAGTACGCTAGAAAATGTAAAAGTACTTTTTCAAAATGACAATGCTGTGGCAGCTGGTTGGTTACATTATTTAGCTTTTGATCTTTTTGTCGGAGCTTATGTAGTCAAAGAATCACAAAAACTCGGAATTTCAAGATGGATATATACGTTGATCTTGCCTTTTACTTTTATGTTCGGACCAGTAGGCTACCTTTTATTTTTTATAACTAAAACAGCTAAAACCAAAAGCATTGCAGACGTTCATTAAGGATATTTTCCAAAGGAATAGAATCCTGGCATATTTGGGCTCTGGGTTTTTTGTACTCACCTTATTACTTAGTTTATATGCCACAATAAATCCACTTCAGGTATTGGGAATTAATTCTATGATAAAACCTATCAAGTTTTGTATCAGTACTTGGGCTTATGCATGGACTATGGCCTATTTACTATATTATGTCAATAATCAAAAGAGTGTAAAATGGTATTCTATATTGGCATGTTTTGTCATGATATTTGAGAATGGAGTTATTTTGGTGCAAGCATTTCGCGGCAAAATATCTCATTTCAATCAATCGGAATTGGTAGATGGTATTTTATATGCACTGATGGGCGTGATGATTGTATGGCTTACTACAGCAACTTTGGTCATTTCCATCAGATTTATACTACAAAAAACGTATGCCATTAGCCAGCCATTTGTTTTATCTATCAAAATTGGCTTGATCATGTTTGTTTTATTCAGTTTTTTGGGTGGCTACATGAGCGCTATTAATAATCATAATATAGGTGGTGAAATAGGTCAAGCAGGACTTCCTCTGCTCAACTGGAGTACGTTATTTGGCGATGTAAGGGTCGCACACTTTTTTGGCATTCATTCCTTACAGGTCATTCCACTCTTTGGATATTTTGTGTCCATTCGATTTATTGACGAATCCAAAGCTAAAACCTATATTTGGCTAGCGAGTACATTGTATCTTAGTTTTATTTGCTTTACTATGTATCAGGCGTTGGACGGTATGCCCCTCATTAGAATGGATTAATCTTGCTAATACTTCTGGACGTTATGCCACCATATTAAAGACTTTCAACCCTTTGGATACTTATCCTACTAGCTAAACTCTGCGGATAAACTGCTACTTCAAACAGTTTATCCACACCTTACGCCTTACTTGTATCTTTGTCATACTAGGCACAAATAAGTGGAGAAGACATTAGTGTTCATATCGTTACGCCTACGCCTTCCACAGAATCGTACGATGAAATAAAAATAAAATGAAAAAATATATAATCATACTTCAATTGACGATAGGTTTTATAACAATGCTTTTTGTACATCAAGAGAATACTCGATTGTGGACTAAACAAGACCAGCAAATTTTGCTGTAAGGGCTTAAATCAACATAAAGTGAATTAATAAAAGAAATAGAAAACCTAAACGAAGTATAGTTGCACTCAAGCCAGATAGCAATAAATGGGACAGAAAAATATGATGGGGAAAAATATTACAAAAATAGACATAATGTAATCCACCCTAAATAAACTACCAATCTTTTTTTACTTTTTTATTTTTTCCATCCACTCTCCTCATTTTCTGCTGTACTTTTTTCTCTTCGTTATCCATAATTTCGAGTAATTTTTGAGCGTCCTTTTTACTCATTTTTTTGTCAAATGACTGGTTGACTTTGTCTTTTTCCTGATCCTTACTTTGGTCGTTTTGTTGCTGTTGATCTTTGATTTGCTGGTCATTTTTATCTTCCTGATCTTTATTCTTTTGATCCTTATCTTTGTCTTTCTGATCTTTATTTTGATCCTTATTCTGATCCTTATTTTGTTGATTCTGCTTATCTTTTTGTTGCTGCTGTTGCTGCTTTTTTAATTCTTTGCGGGCTATGGCCAGATTTTCTTTTGTCGCAACATCGCCGGGACTGTACCTTAGAGCTTGCTTATAAGCATTTAAACTTTCCTGCAATTGTTGTTTTTTGTACAATGCATTGCCCTGATTATGATAAATTTTTGCCTTCTCGATGTCCGTAGCAGCTTTGGATGCAGCGTCTGCATATTTTTTAGTGGCCTCGTCATATCTCTCTTGATTCATGAGGGTATTTCCAAGATTGTATGCAGATTTTACGGAAGGTTTAATAGATTCTGCTTTGCGATATTCGGTTTCGGCATCACTGTATTTTTCATGTCCATACAACATGTCACCATTGCGAAGACTTTTATGGGCAGATTGGGCCTTCGAAGGATGAAATAAGAAAATAAATGCCAATAATAATAGATACCTAAGCATGATTATACTTTTTTCAGTTTTGTTACCAAAAAATATTCAACAAGTAAAATAATAGTGGCAATACATAAAAAATACTGATAAAAACTCCGGTATTCAGTAAATGATTTGACTTCCACCGCCCTTTTCTGCATTTTGTCCAACTGAGTATTCAGGTCTGATATTATACCAGCATTATCATTTCCGAGCAGATAAAATGATCCTTTACCATTTTCAGAAATTTCTTTGAGCAAATTTTGATTTAGAACAGATTTGACAGGATTACCTTCATCATCCATTTTATATTCTTCTCTTCCATCATTCATGACGGGAACAAAACTACCTTCTGTAGAACCAACTCCGACGGTAAATACATTCCAATCGCTTTCTGCTGCCTTTTCTGCCATATTTACTGCATCTTCGTCGTGATCTTCGCCATCCGACAAAATGATCAGCGCTCTTTGATTCTTTTCTTTAATACTTCGCATAGCCAAATCTATGGATTCTCCGATGACAGTACCCTGAGTGCCTGCCATCTCTGAACTAGCCGATCTTACAAAAAGTTGCGCTGCAGCATAGTCTGAAGTCAAAGGCATCTGCAAATATGCTCCGCCCGCAAAAAGTATTAATCCCAACTGATCGCCCTTTCGTTCATTTATCAATTGCTCAATAAATCTTTTTGATTTTTCCAATCGGGATGGGCTAATGTCTTGCGCATTCATACTAGTCGATATATCAAGCGCAAAAAATATGTCGCTTTTCTCAACTTTGACTTTTTCCTTTTTTAATCCCCATTGCGGATTTAGTGCAGCAAATATTAAAAATAATAAAGCAGCTGAAAATAATATTATTTTTAACAAAGCTGGGATCTTTCCATGTACCAACCTGTCCATTAATCTGACTTCACCAAATGCTCGTAAGTTCTGTTTCCCTTTACGGCTCGTCCATACAAAAAGTAGAATCACCGCTGGAATCAATGCCAGAAAGTAAAATGCTGATGAATCTTCAAATCTGAACATACCTGTTAATTTTATCCATTCAATGTTCTGAAAATAGTTTGGCTCAATAGCCATCCCAACAATAATAAAAACAACCCTGAGTATAAAAACGTCCGGAATTCATCTTTGTATCTCTTGTACACATTAACTTCGATTTCAGTCTTCTCCAGTATGTCTATTTCTGAATATATATTTTCAAGACTCTCCCTGTCTATTGCTCTGAAATACTTTCCGTCCGTCATTTTTGATATTTGTTGCAGCAATTCGGTATCTATCTCCACCGTTGCCATGGCAAACATGTATTCACCGTCACTTCTTCGATTTACCGGCGACAATGCCTGACCCATAGTACCCACAGCGATGGTATATACTTTCACATTATATTCTTTGGCAATTTCAGCTGCTGTGTTCGGATTGATATAGCCAGCATTGTTTACACCATCTGTCAGAAGAATGATAATTTTTGATTTGGCTTCACTTTCTTTTAGACGATTGACCGCCGTAGCCAATCCCATACCAATGGCAGTACCATCCTGAAGCATACCCACCTGAAGTCCCGATAAAAAATCGGTTACAATATTATGATCTGTAGTCAACGGACATTGTGTAAAAGCTTCCCCTGAAAATACTACCAAACCGATCCTGTCATGTACTCGCTTCTCCACAAATTCCTTGGCCACCATTTTACTTACTTCCAGCCTGTCAGGGTCAAAATCTTTGGATAGCATACTACTGGACAAATCCATCACCAGCATGATATCTATCCCTTCTGCTTTTACTTTCTCTTCTGCCAAAGTCAATTGCGGACGTGCCAAGGCAATGATAAATAAAGCTATCGCCATTATCTTCAATAAAGGTAAATATGGATATATCCTTTCTTTCCAACTTGCGATACCATCCAGCCCACGCAAATCAGACATAATGATATAAGAAGGTTTTGTTTTTCGGGAATAATATTGCCACCAAACCATCCAGGGTATGATCAAAAGGCCTAAAAACCACCAGGGTGTCGCAAAATGAAGATTAGATAGATACCCTGTCATGATAATTTATCTGCTTCTTTAGTATTCACAATAAATTCCACCGCCCTATCCATAAATCTGCTGTGTATATTATCCTGTGGCGTTGCTTTTGCAAATTTTACCAGATCGGCTATCTGCAATATTTCTTTCAGGTCGCTGATGTACATTTTATCAAAATCAGCTGTTGTCAGCGCTATTGAAATCTCATCCGTAGTCATCTCAGGAGCCTTTATATTATATCGTTCTTCCAGATAAGTACGTATGATATCTGTCAGTCCTGACTGATATTCTTTGATAAATCCCCTTTGCCAAAGTGCTTGTTCGCTCAGAGATTTTAATGCCATAAGTGCTTTTTCGTGTGCCGGTAAGATTGGAACAGGAATAATAGAAATGGCTTCTTTTTCTTTTTTCTTTTTTAGTTTGTAGAAATAATATCCTATAGCAGTCATCAACAAAATGGCAATGAATATATACAGGTAAATCAAATAATCAGTCAGATCAGCTTCTTCAACCATAATATCTTTTATGGGGTTGAGGGCAACGGTATCCTTCTTCATCATTTTCTCAGGAAGAAAAACTTTCACCAATGCCGACTCAGAAGAAAATATTTCAGCGTTTTCGTTATTCACAACAACAGGCCCGGGAATACTAAAAACACCCATATTATAAATAGCAATTGTAATCCTATTGGTGATGGTTTGCTGGCTGCCAGAATTGTTTATCTGTATTGATGATGTTGGAATGGGTGACCCCATATCTGCATGTTTCCAAATACCAAAATTCAGTATCTCGATATCTGCATACTTATCCAAATATATAGTATCATTAATGTACAACTGATTTTCAATACTACGATAGCCGGAAAAATCCAGACTTTCTAGGATTACGCCGGATGGAATGGTCACTTTAATGTCTACGCTTATGGTATCTCCTATCTGAATTGAATCAATTTTTATAATAGCGGTAGACACGATCTGTGCTTTTATACAAATGCACATTCCGTTGAGCATAAACAAAAAAAACAAAGTCCTGCGTATCAATGATTTAACTTTGTTCATCTTTTGGCTCTTCTTTTGAAAAAAATCTGAAGTGCTTTGATATAATCTTCTTCAGTGGAGATGCTAATGGTGTCTGATTTGGCAAAAGCAAAATTTTTATTAAATTTCTCCAATGACATCCTGTAATGTTTGGTATAAGCTGCCCTGACATTTGGATCACTGGTGTCTATGATTCTTTGGATGCCTGTTTCTGCATCAGCTACCTGCATCAATCCTACATCCGGAAGCTTTTCTTCTCTTCTATCATGAATATGAACGCCTATGATATCGTGTTTTTTGGCTGCTATGGTCAGGGCCTGATCATATCCTTCCGTCATGAAGTCAGAGAGTATAAATGTTATACTTCTTTTCTTTTCTATATTATTTAAATAAATCAACACTTCAGACAAATTGGTTCCCTGCTGTTTTGGCGTAAGATTTATCAATTCCCTGAAAATCCGCAAAATATTCTGTTTACCCTTTTTGGGTGGCAGATATTTTTCAATATGGTCTGAAAATATAATGGCTCCTACTTTATCATTATTGGTAATGGCTGAAAAAGCCAACACCGCAGCCATTTCTATCATTATCTCGTTTTTAAAAGCGGTGACTGTGCCAAAAAAAGAAGATGCAGAAACATCTATCAGCAACATGACCGTCAGCTCGCGTTCTTCTTCAAATATCTTAATATGCGGCCCACCCGTCCTTGCCGTTACATTCCAGTCAATATTTCTGACGTCGTCTCCATATTGATAGTCTCTTACTTCGCTGAATGACATACCCCTGCCTTTAAAAGCAGAATGATATTCTCCTGAAAAAATGTGTTTGGTCAGACCTTTGGTCTTAATTTCCAGCTTCCGGACTTTTTTTAACAGATCTGAAGTATCCATCATTTTCCAAGTATATCTTTCAGTAAATTTTTATTCTTTAAATTTTCGCTCACGCTGCTATATGGAATAAGAATTTCCTTTTCCCCGTAAATCGTGCTATATTTTGTTTTAAAACTTATCCCTTTATCTTTAAGCGTAACAAAATTAAAATCCTGTTTGATAATCCATTTTTTATCCTCAGGTTTCCAGGTTTTCTCTTTAATTTTTGCAGCAATAATTAGTCTGAAATATTCTTTTGAGTCAAATTTATTTTCAAAAATATCCTGTAGAGCCATCTCCTTCCCACCTTTCAGATCATAAATGAAAGCTATTTTTTCGGTCTCATAATTCCAGGATGTCTGCTTATAAATCGTTCCACTGATGATATCGTTCAAAAAAAGATCTACTTCTACCCATCCATTGGCTGTTTGAGTCCAGCGGTCTCGTGTAGCTATTTCATCCTTTTCAATGCTTTTTAGTTTTTTTACACCACTTTGAACCCATGTTTTAAAAGTATTTTCTATCCAAAGATCAAACTTCTTATTGCCTGAAAGTGGTCTGATACATTCCAACCTACTATGATAATCTGCGTATTCATAACAATCAGAAACGAGACTCACCTCTGACTTAAGTGTTGTGATGATTTCATAACCAGCTTCGTCCACATAGACCACGTCCACTTTATCCAGATTGGCTGTATCTATGACAATCCATTTTTTATTTAACACAGTCTGACTAAAATTCATTGGCAATGACTCCACTCTGGAACCTTTGCCACCAAATACATCTTTGTAGTGTATCCCACTCTCGTGAAAATGACAAGTGTACACATATTGATCTTTCGTCAAATGCAATTTAATCATTTTATCGTTTACCTTACCGGAAAATATCCTTTGCCATTGATAATTTTTATAAGAATTTGGTTGAAAAGCTTCAAAAGCACTAACCGATTCCAGCTTTAAAGGCAAAATCAGATTTTTATCATAATTCATCCATTGTCCTTCAAAAATTTCACCATTATAATCACCATAAATGTAACCGGTCACCCTGAAATCACTATTTAGCTCTGCTAATCTGAGCTGGTGATCAGTATCCTGACCATCAAAATAAAAAGAGGTATTGCTACTCCTCAAAGTATAGATGCCTTTGCAAGTACTGCCATCTGTTCCTATGATCATGTCAATCACATGCTTATTATCAATCGTACCACTTAAATAATTGATCCAAAGATCTTTGGTATTTGATGGAAACATATCCCTGACCTCAGCTTTGGTATGCTTGCCCTGAGCAAAAGACAAGCCTGCAAAAAATAGGTTTGCTATCAGCGTGCACATAAGGGATGACTGTTTCAGTTTTAACAAATTTTCGGATTAATTATGGTACTGGAATCGTGTTGATGATTTTTGTAATGATATCTTCCTGAGTTACGTTTTCGGCTTCTGCCTCATAACTCAGACCAATTCTATGCCTCATAACATCTTTACATACATGTCGGACATCATCCGGAATGACATATCCACGGCGATTCATAAAAGCATGCGCTTTGGCAGCAATAGCCATATTAATACTCGCTCTGGGTGATGCACCATAACTAATCAGAGGCTTGATTCCTGCAAGTCTATATTTTTCAGGCTCACGGGTTGAAAATACAATATCCAGAATATAATTTTCAATTTTTTCGTCCATATATACCTTTTTGACCGATTCCCTAGCTTTAAGGATAGTCAGGGGTTTAACCACCGCATTTATTAATTGAGTAGTCTCTCCAAGTATATTTTTACGGATGATCAGCTTTTCTTCTTCCCTGGAAGGATAGCCAATATTTACTTTCAACATAAATCGATCCACCTGAGCCTCAGGCAATGGATATGTTCCTTCCTGTTCAATTGGATTTTGGGTGGCAAGTACCAAAAAAGGTTCCTCCAGCTTATATGTTTCCTTTCCTATTGTCACCTGCTTTTCCTGCATGGCTTCGAGCAGGGCACTCTGGACTTTTGCCGGGGCACGATTGATTTCATCTGCCAAAATGAAATTAGCAAAAATTGGTCCTTTACGTACCGTAAAATCACTCTTGCCCGGATTATAAATCATCGTACCGATAATATCAGATGGCAGCAAATCCGGTGTAAACTGAATCCTATGGAAATCTGCCTCAATTGCAGAAGCTAATGTTTTGATTGCCAGCGTTTTGGCTAATCCAGGAAGACCTTCGAGCAAAACATGTCCTTGTGCCAGCAAGCCCAGTATGAGCCTGTCTATCATATGTTTCTGACCTACAATAACTTTGGAAGTTTCAGCATTTAATATTTCTATGAATGCACTATCCATATATATCTGTTGGTTTAATGCTTCTATGTCTATTGATGTTTGCATCATAACAGTAAAAATGTTTTTATTTAAGTCATAACATAATACAATGTCCTATAAACCATTAAAAGCATACTTAAAATGCTTTAAGGAGTGCAAATATGAGAAATAAAATGGTAAAAGTGTCCGTTTAATACTTGTTAAGTGACTATCACCTATAAGACCTAGCATCTTAAACTGGTATAAACAGCTTGCAAATAGTAATACAAAATTACATTAAAGCAATTTTTATCAGACTACTTGCTGTATTTTTTAACTAAATCTTAACTTCGCATTTTATTCAATATATATAATGTAATAATTTTTTTGGACTAATTCTTATCAATGACACGTTTACATTTTTTTGCCCTTTTTATCCAGATTTTTTTTGTTCAGTTGACATTGGCCCAAAAAGACAGTTTGAGTTTTTATTACAATTCATGGGGGATACCAAAATATCAGATCAATAATAAACCAGTCGATTCAAAAGAATTTAAATACTACCTGGCTAAAAACGATCCTGCCTTGAGAAAATTTACTGCAGGCAAAAATTTAAATCTAGCCAGTACAATAATGCAGGGAGCCGGAGGATTTCTTTTAGGTTACAATCTGGCTGATATTATGATAAATAAAAACAAAAATTATACTGCAGGTGCAGTTGGATTGGGACTAATAGTTGTGAGTATACCAATTTCAAATTATGGTATAAAGAAGTCAAATCAAGCATTGAGCATATTTCATGCTGAAGAATTTATAGTAAAAAACACCTCCTCAGAGTCGCGCGTTAACAGTAAAGACGACGAGTGGAAAGATGCTTGTTTGATTGTGCGAATTCCGGTATTTGCACCAAAAATAAAATACCTGAGATCTATTTTATCTGATCCCAAAACCAATCAGGCATCAAAATCAGCCATACAAAAACAATTGGACAAAACTTTGGATGATAATAAAACATATTTTGATTTAATACATGACGGTTTTAGTAAAGAGTTTTTTGCCAAAGAAGTACTTTTTTTACCCGATTCACTATTCAAATCTTTTATTGCCGGAGAAAAAACGGGCTTTCTAAACAAAAATGGTGAATTAGATACCTCATTGCAATGTGATGCCAAATACTCTTTTTTTATCATTACAGGAAAAGATTCTGATCAGCTATTATTTGTAGACGAAGATTTGAACCCGGCAGGTTTTCCTTTTCCATACAAAAAAAATACTTTTTTACCGGCATTCAAAAAGCTCCTAGACAAAGAAAAATATATCCAAAAACAAATTTCCCACTTTAATAAAAAACTATTGCTGATAAAGAATTAGGACATCTTTAGCCAAAAGATTAAAAACATCATACTTAAAAATGTTAGTGAAAATGAATATAAGAAACATTAGAATTTTTATCCTTTTAGTATTTTCCATTGTATTATTTAATCGGTGTAAATCTAAGATAGATGAAACTACACCCAAAACTACAATAGAAACTATAGTAGATGAAAATGATAAAAAACCTCAACCAGAAGTAAAAAAGGAAGCATTAGATGAAACGCCTAAGGTAAAACATGCTTCACCCGTACCATCAGACTGGATAGAAATTACAGAAGACGATGGTTTTAAAGTAGATATAAAATATGCCACTGTTGATAATTTTACTAAAAAACAGATTTATGATTGTGGTAAATGTTTTCTAAGACCTGAAGCTGCAGCATTGCTTATAAAGATACACAACGAATTGAAAGAAAAATATGGGTACAGCATTAAAGTATTTGATTGTTTCAGACCAAAACCTTATCAGCAGCGACTATGGGATATTGTCCCCAATCCCGACTATGTAACACCGCCAAATAAAGGTTCGATGCATAGTCGTGGTCTGGCGGTAGATCTTACCATTGTGGATAAAAATGGTGCAGAACTTGACATGGGTACGGAATATGACTTTTTTGGCAAAGAAGCACATCAGGATTACAAAGGACATTCGCCTGAAATAAATAAAAATCGATCGCTACTCAAGTCTACCATGGAGAAATTTGGATTTAAATCTATCCGGACAGAATGGTGGCACTATAGCCTGAATAACAAAACCTATCCACTCGATGAGTGGGTATGGGCGTGCGAGTAGATTGGTAACCACTTTAATATAATATAAGGTTGAGTCCACTCCGAAAAGTAAATTTAACACTAAGGTTAAAAGATGAAGATTTGTACTGTATTGATAATCAACATATTCCCCTATAGGGGCAGGGGTGTTTCCCTTCAGGTGTTCACCCCTTCAGGCAGTCACCCCTTTAGGGGCCGGGGGTCGTCGGGGGTCGGATAAAGGGTAAAAAACAGCTGATTATCAAAAAAAATGGCGTTTTCGGAGTGGACTCAAGGTTAGAAATTTGAAATTTTAGCGCTAGTAAATCTGTTTCAAAAAAATCATTGCTTAAAGATTACGATTACAGATCGTTTCACCAACTTCAAATTAATCTGTCATATAAGTACATACTTCTTACCCGGCAATGATTTGACCATACCTTTAAATTCAAGTGCAAGAAGGATGGATGCTACTTCCGATGGTGTCATAGCCATTTTGTAAGTAATGGCGTCTATTGCAATTTCCTTGTTTTCCCTAAGTACAGCGACCATTTTTGTTTCATCTTCCTCTAGTTCAACAAAAAGCTGTTTTTGTACAATTTTTCCGGCATCTATTTCTTCCCACCTGGTGATGTAAGCTACATCTGCGGCAGACTCGATCAAATGTGCTTTGTTTTGCTTAATAAGTTTATTGCAGCCTTCTGATAGTTCTTGTGTAACCGGACCTGGCAATGCAAAAACATCCTTATTGTACTCATTGGCAAATTCAGCAGTGATGATAGAGCCACCTTTGCGCTTGGACTCGATCACAATGACCACATCACTCAGGGCAGCGATGATCCTGTTGCGCATTGGAAAATTTTCTCTGTCAGGTTTTGTTCCTGAAGGAAATTCAGTCAAAACACCACCATTTTCTATCATTTTTTTTGCTAGCGACTTGTGTTCTGCGGGATAATACCTATCCAAACCATGCCCTAGAATCCCAATGGTTGGAATACTTAATTCTACACATTTACGATGTGCGGCGGCATCTATTCCATATGCCAGTCCACTGACAAGCAACACGTTATAGGGTAGCAACCCTTCCACTATTCTGTCACACATGATCTTGCCATACTCAGAAGGCTGACGAGTACCTACGATCGCGACGGTCCTGTGATAATTCAAATCAGCATTTCCATTGTAATACATAATAATGGGACTGCTGTCAAAATGCAGTAAACGCTGAGGAAAAGCAGTGTCCAGATAAGATAAGACCCGAATGTTGTTTTTTTCAATAAACATCCATTCTTTTTCTGCCTCACGAAGGGCAGTTTCAGTCTCAAAACTTCCGGCAAAAGATTGTCCAATTCCGGGTATTTTGATCAGATTTTTTTTTGATGCTGAAAATATAGCTTCAATACTTCCACAGTATGAAATCAGATTTTTAGCCATCACAGGCCCCACTTTGGGAATTTTTGTCAGTGCGATAAGGTAAATATACTCCTGCTGTGTCATTGCACTAATTGAGCTGCTGCCTTAAATCTTGCCGCTTGATTGACATTCCCCGCCATTTCATAGACCTGTGCCATCGCTTCATTTACCTGCTTGTTGGCGGGCTGCAACTCATAGGCATAGGTCAAATATTGAAGTGCCCAATCTCTTCTTTTATCTCTCATTTGCATCAATCCCTTTCCCACTTCCAGATAAAATGGAAATAGTGCTGCATCATGGCCTCTTCCTTTCAGATATTCACCAAATTCCTTTATAAAAGAAATATCAGGTCTTCTGAGTATAATGGGTTTCATTTGTCTGATGTAGTTGTTGATGTCGTTGTCCAGTTTATATCTCTCAGAAGCTACTCCTATCAGCATGAGATTTGGATTTTGATAGTCAGACACAATGCCCACAGATTTCAATCCGTAAAATTCAGCCTGATCCAGCAATTTTAGTTTTTCTGCCCTGTCTTCTGTGATCTTAAATTTTTCAAACAAAGCAGTGGACATAAATGAATTTGCGCGGGCACTATTGGAAGATACAGCTACAGCGGCTTCATTTAATGATAATGCATCTTTCCAAACAGGTACTCGTACAAAAGTTTTGGCTCCGTAACCTAGGATAGCTACCAAAGATATGGCGATCCCAACCAGTTTACCATTGTCGGTAAGCTTAGGCAAATGTTCAGAAAGAAAGTAGGCCAAAGCGATACAAAAACCTGCCGAAGCCATAAATATAAATCGTTCATTCATAAATGTTCCCAGATTGATCACGATATTGGAAACAATAGTAAGCGTGACCAGATAAAATAAAATGGAATACGCATAAACAGATTTTTTCCATAAGCCTTTAAAACCTAAATAAATCAGCGCTCCATATACCACAAGTGATAAGAATGGAAACCATGTAAAAATACCAGCCTTTGGTATTGCATATGGATAATAATCATGCGACAGTGGATGTGGCCAGATCATCAATTGTATATATTTTCCTAGCGTGTACATGATACTGCCCAATTTCTCTCCAGACTTCATACCCAGGAAAGGGTTATTCATCAGATCATTGACTTCCTGACCAAATCTAGGAATACCTGCTGTGTTAAATCTTAATATCAGATAGGCTACTGTAGTTACCAAAAGCCAGAAAAGCAATGTTTTTAGCTTTTTCCAGTCCGTATCACTAAAGAAATATATGGTCAATGGTATCACCGCCAGAAAAGTAATGGCATTTTCTTTGGAGAGTAACCCTAAAAAATAAGCCAATGCACTGACAATTAACCACTTTTTATTGCCAAAATCCATAAACCTGAGTCCGCCGTACAGCGCAATCAATGAAAAAAGCATAGACATGATTTCATCTCTACCTTTTATATTGGCTACTGCTTCGGTATGAATAGGATGTACAATAAACAACAATGTGGCCAAAAAAGGTACTGACATCCACCAAGGTTGGGTTTTGAAATTTCTAAAAAGAAGCACTAAAACCATCATGAGCAAAACACCTGTCAATGCATACAAAAGTATATTAATAAAATGGCTCAACCATGGGTCCATATCTCCAACCAATCCATATTCTACAGCAAAAGTAATGATGGATAACGGTCGATATCTGTTGCCTTGCACAAGTTCCTTTTTCTCCCCGAAATACCCTTCAAAACTTTCAGTTGTCAGAATATCCCAAACTCCACTAAATCCTTTTTTGGTGAAAGAGTTTCCGGTAATAACCATCTGATCATCCAGTACGTAATTAAACGGCAGACAGGCAAAATACAGCCCATAGCTCAATCCGATAAAGATCAGGGCTGCTATCCAGTATTTCTTAAAAAAAGATTCCTGATAAAAAGCACCCTGCACCTGAGCGAATGGAACTTTATAAACTTCAACTTCCTTTATCGCTCCGGTTTTGGAAGAAATATTTTGTTTTCTTTTCGTCATATTTGGCTTATTAATAGCTTGAGTGCAAAGATTCGTAAAATTCACCTATTTTTGTAACACTTTTAAAAAATTCTTAACAAAGAAACATGTTGACATTTCTCAAATATTTGCTGATAATTATTTTTTGTTTCACTAATAGCTATTGGCTATTGAGTCAAATGAATATAAAAGTCGGATATATCGGTGGCTTTACAAAAGCCCCTGTTTTGAACAAAGTAGTAGATGATTTCAATACCAATTTTTTGTTAAGCCAAACTGAAGGAAAGTTGGACGACAAATTGGATAGATTCAGATCCTTACATGGTATAGAAATAGGACTGAGATACAGGATCAATAAAGTAGGTTTTGAGTGTTCCTGGCAAAGTATGAGCAATAAAAGTGATCTCATAGCTACCTTATCGGATAAAAGCACTTTACAGGATAAATGGTTCTTAAGTCTAACAGAATATTCACTTGGGGTTGAAAATTATTTTGGTCATTTCGGCTACGGTGCCGCCTTGGGATATAGAACAGCACGAATGAAAACAGATATCACGGGTGCTCCCAGAAAAAAAAGAAGTGTGGCTTCAGAATCTGGCTACAGCAGCAAATTTTATCTGATATTTCAGTTCCCTGGTGAGAAAGTTGGTATTGCATTCAAACCGTATGTACAAGTTCCTTTAAAAAATATTGACATCAGCAGCTTTGATCAGGAACTCAATGTTCAACTGGACAATAGCTTTATAGCGGTCAAACCACAGGAAGAAAAGTTCTTTATGTATGGAATATCCATCGTATTGTATAACGGTAAACAATAAAAATCTTACTATTCCAAATGTATTTGTCAGCTTAAAATCAACTAAATATGTATAATTCAAAAGTAATTATTTTAATAGTGGTTCTGGTGTGGAATGTTTCATCTCTTTTCAGTCAAAACATTGAAGAATCAGGTGGCGGTGAATATTTCCATAATAATACCTTTAAATGTGTAGCCGACGAAGATTACTCTAGAATTTCACTTATGATTTATGATAATATGAATCTTCTTCAAAATAAAGGATTACTGCCACAATCAGACAAAAATCAGGTCGTTACATTTACTTTCCCCCTTAAAAAAGCAGATAACTTAAACTGGAACAACTTCTATGGTATCAGCGGTTTTGTAGACCAGAATATAGGTAGCGATGTGCGAGATTATAATTGTGGGCAAAGAACTTACGATGGACACAATGGCGTAGATTATTTTACTTGGCCTTTTCAATGGTATCTGGTTGAAAATGATCTGATACATGTCATCGCCGCCGCAGATGGTATTATCATAGGTAAGGAAGACGGTAACAGTAGTTATAGCTGTGATTGGAACGGAAATCAGAAATGGAATGCAGTCTATCTCCGGCACAATGACGGATCCATATCATGGTACGGTCATTTGAAAAAAAATTCGCTGAGCGGAAAAGGAATAGGAAGCCAGATAAAACAAGGTGAATATCTTGGGGTAGTAGGAAGTTCAGGAAGATCGTCCGGACCGCACCTTCATTTTGAAGTATATAAAAACCAACCTTTCACCAGACTTAATCTGATAGAACCTCATACAGGGGGCTGCAATACTTTAAATAATGATAGCTGGTGGGAATCACAGGAATCATATCAGTATCCTGTTTTAAATACTATACTTACGCATAATAATGTCATTGAGCTTGGATGTCCTACAGAAATGGAGAAGACATATTTTAAAAATGAATTTGAACCCGAAGATAAAGTTTATTTCAGCAGATTTTACAAAGACCAAAAGAAAGGATCCACTTCGTTTCAAAAAATTTACAAACCCGATAATACGTTGTGGCGCCAATGGCAACATACTTTTACTAATGATTTTAGTGCGTCCTGGTGGTTTAATACATATACATTGCCTGCCAATGCTGAGATAGGTGAATGGAAATATGAAGCAATCTATGAAGACAGCTATCTGCAACACACATTTAGAGTTTCCAATACTAGTGGTACTGCTGATGAAGCTTTTAATATTTATACTTTTCCAAATCCTGCATCTGATTTAATAAAAATTTCTTTTTTGTCAAATGAGCAAATACAAAGAATGGCAATCACAATAAGATCTGTCACCGGTAAGATTGTATTGAATCAAACTAACTTAAATGATAATGATGGTCAAATAGATATAAGCCACATTCCAAATGGAATATATTTGCTGGAATGCAAACAAGCAGGTAAGTCTTTTACCAAAAAACTAATTATACACAGGTAAAACTTTATTCTTCATAAAACCCTACACTTCCGCCTACCCAATCTTTGTCTTTGTTGTATTTTACTCCGATCATCTTTCCTTTTGAAAGCCGGACGAGATTAGTAACGACAAATGCTTTAGGCGCATCTGCAGGCCACATCATGAGCATCCTGATTTCTACTTTCACTGGATCATTGGGAGATTTTAGTACCGGCTCGTAATGGACTTTGCGCTGTAGGATATAATTGGATCTGTCTTCGATCTTTTCAATATCTTCAGTAGTAACGTCTATTATAACTCCGGCTCCGGCAAAAGAAAATAATGGCTTCAACACGTAATTTTCCAGATCGGGTGGCAATTTTTCGAGCTCATGCAAAAAATAGGTTTCCGGTACGTACTTATTTTTAAGAAAAGGCATGATGTATTTACTAATGCGGTAAAACCAATTGGGGTGTCCTATCCATTCCACATCAAGGTCATCAGTAAACTTAAATTGCATTTTCAGATCAGTGCGCTGATACAATTCATCAAAAATAACTCTATTATAAATTTTTTTTATTTCCACCAAACTACCTTGATCATCAGTATAATACAATTTTTTACCTTGTTTCATCACTTTGGTAACACATACAACAGGAATGCCCAGTTCCACAGAAGTACTCAACATATCTATGTATGTGTTTTGTTTTTCCGGTTCGATTTCAAGTAGAATCACATTTTGCCGGTCTGTATCACCGACTATTATATCATACATAAGTTTTTTATAGGACTCTGCATTATAACCATTAAAAAAACAAGTCATATTTGCCGGAATATCATAGTGTTCCTTGTATGCCTGAGACACCAGATACTGGAAAAAATACACCGATGGAAAACCCTGAATTTCTATAAGCTGAGGAAATGGATCTCCATTTTCATCGAGGCAAACTCCAAAATCCATCTGCAAGAAGGTCGTATGCTCATCTTCATTCGGTACGATAAGGCTTTCATCGTATAAAGCACCCTGTGTAAACGCTTTAATATCTTTTCTGATGACTGTTTCATTGATGAGATCGCAAGCTTCCAGCAGCCTTTCTTTCAAAAGCGCAGGAATAAAAAAAGGGGTCTCTGCTTCCCTGAACAGTGGTTTGTAATTGTATCTGGATCTTATACCTTCTTTAAAGTTTTCGTATTTCTCAGGGGTGAAAGCTTCATTAAATTTTGCTCTTATCTCAGGGATCATGCTAAAACAGAATTATTGGCATAAATGGAATCCAACGCATTTTCAATAAAAAGTGGCAGAATGGTATCGTGGGTAAGTTCAAGTTTGTCAGGATCATCAATGTGGTCCATCATAGAATCATATTTGGTTTGACCAATATTCTCTATCACTTTCCCTCTGATTTCTGGTTTTTCGAAGTGTATTTTCATACCGACCGGATCAGCTTCAGGGTGAAATTGTGTTCCGATAAATTCATCTGAAAATCTCACAGCCATGATAGCGCGTTCGTATTCTACGTGGGTTCTTATTTTTTCGAGTGCCAAAATCTTAGCTCCATGCATCCTAAAAACATCCAGGTCTGGCTGTATCAGTTGGTAATCCCTGCTATCTACAGCGTATAATGGATCCGGTAAATTTTTAAAAATCGGATCATTTTCTCCGAATTTTGTTTTATGGACTGGCATGACGCCAAAAGAAGTAGATTTACGCGAAGCCAATGTACCTAACTCAAAATAAAAACAAGCCATCTGAAAAGAATGGCAAATAAAAAACATATACTTTTTGTCAAATTTGCTGTTCTGGTTAAATTCCCAAAGCTCACCCACAAGTTTATACCAGGCTTTATCCCAAACTCCGTTTCCCTCCATCGGATTTCCAGGCCCTCCACTGGATATGTACACATCATACTCCAATCCGGGAACTTCATTGTTTACCCGTACATCAAACTCATCAATGTCAAATGCACCGCTGTACATAGCTGCAATATCTCTGATACATCGCATCCCCTGATTGGGTTTGCCTTCATTCATATCTAGAATCGCCATTTTTAATTTATACTCCATGGGTATTGGTTCAACTTGTTGCTACCAGCATAAAAAACCGTCAGCTCTTAAGCAGGACTACTTTTTTATTGTGGCCTTCTTAGGAGTTGCAAAGATATTACTTATAAATGAACCCCAGGTAAGATTCATCTGATTTGCTTTATGATTCTGTGCTTTTTCTATGGCCATCAAGGCGGCGTTCTCTACAATCCAGTCAAAATTTGTTTGACCGACAGAATTTATATCTGCATCAGGTGCCGGATTACAGAAATCAATGGCAATAGGAATACCATCTCTCACTGCAAATTCAACAGTATTAAAGTCATACCCTAAGCCATGGCAAAGTTTTTTGGTGTATTGCTCTACTGTAGCAAGTAATTTTTTGTCAGTAGTCGGATTTTCTACTACATACCTGAGATGATGCGGATTTCTTGGTTCATATGGCATGATGTGGACTCTGTCTCCCGCCAGATAATAGCATCTGAAATAATGATCAAAAACTATTTCTTCCTGCAAAAGCATCACCAATTGATCAGTTTCTGCATGTTTTACCCAAAGGTCCTCCGGACTGGTCACTTTATAGACGCTTTTCCATCCACCACCAGAATGGGGTTTCATATAGGCCGGAAATTTTATATATTCAAAAATACGTTGCCAGTCTGTTGGATACTTCAAATTTCTGAATGATTGCTCTGAAGTGTCATCCGGTCTGTTATGAGAAGGCAATAAAACAGTATTTGGTACTGGGACACCAACGGTTTTGGATAGACAATTATTAAAGAACTTCTCATCTGCACTCCACCAAAAAGGATTGTTGGCCACAGCAGTACCCATTAAAGCAGCATTTTTAAGATAAGCTCTATAAAAAGGTACATCCTGAGATATTCTGTCGATGATGACAGCGTACTCTGTGGGATCAGCTTGCTCGACCACGTCAATCTGAACCGCTTCTGCCATTATTCCTTTTACTTTCTTCGAATTTACTCTGTCAATAAATGCTTGTGGAAATGTATTTTCCTTGCCAAATAGAATTCCTATCTTCTTCATTAAAAAAATGGTTTTGTTATTTTAAAAATATTTTAATTTTCAGCACGCTTGCAAATATTGAATATTGGTTTGAATTTTCCTAAAAAAGTGACATAAAAAAATTAAAAAGATGAAAGTAAAATGTAATGGACAAACCTGTATTTTATCATAAAATCAGAATTAAATTTTTAAATATCTTTGGTATTATCGTCAGTACACATTTTTATCTTAAGTATGTCTAACATTCAGAATAAAATTTTATTTCATATGCTACTTTAAAATTGCTTTTTGCCTATACTTTACTTAACTATCAATATCTCAAACCGCTTCAAAAATTCAGGATCGAAATCAGCACCATGACCCGGAGTATCATCCACTGTTACCTGCCAGTCTTTATGATAGGTCATACCGCCGATCACCGGATCTTCAGACAACATCAAAGGACTGTCCAGATCATGAAATATAATATGATCCCAAGCCATATCAAAATGCACCAATGCAGATATGCCCAGTCGTGATTCAGAAAAAGAACCCGTCTGACAATATACATCCGCCGCCTGTGCAATAGCTGCCACTTTCATAGAGTTACAAATTCCTCCTGATTTACCCAGCTTAATATTAATGAGGTCGGCTGCATTTTGGCTCAGCACTTTGTATGCATCTTTGTGATTGAATACAGACTCATCTGCCATGATAGGTATTGGGCTGCTTGAAGTCAATCGTATCTGATCTGCAGTATTTCCTGCCTGTATAGGTTCTTCACAATGTTCAATATTGAGATCTTTCATGGCTTCAAGTGCTCTTTTGGCATCCAGATAATTCCAACCTTGATTGGCATCGATACGCAATGGCAAGTTATCACCTACTGCAGAACGGATGGCTTGCATTCTTTCTACGTCATTGGTATATCCACGTTCTCCAAGTTTAATTTTCAGGACAGGAAAGCCCATTTCTTTGAATTTAATGGCCTTTTCTACCATTTTCTCTTTGGTCAGCAGGCTTACTGTATTGTCGGTATATATTTTTTTGTCCCTGTCTCCTCGGAGGAAAGCATATAGCGGCAATTCATCCATTTTGGCCACCAAGTCATAAAGTGCCATGTCAAAAGCACATTTTACAGAAGCATTACCTACGATCATGCGATCCATCAGTGCCACATGTTTGTGTATTTCTCTAGGATCTTTACCTATAAGTAGGGCTGCAAGATCTTTTGCAAAAGCTACCGTCCCTGTTTGAGTTTCACCATGTATAGATCGGTAAGGACAACATTCGCCTAAGCCGTAAATACCGTCAGAATTATATATTTTGACGATCGTATTGCGGGCGTGAGTCAGTGCTCCTTTGGAAATAACAAAGGGTTCATGGAGTTTTATCTGAACAGGTATGATTTCTATTTTGTGAATGGTGGTTATGCGCATATTATTATATTTTTAAATGATAGCAGACAGATTTAAATCATCAAAGTAAAGTATCAAGTCCGGCATGTAAAATCTTACTGAACAGCCATATGTCTTCAAAACTATTGTAAAGTGGGGTAGGGGCTACTCTGATTACATCCGGCTCTCTCCAATCTGCTATGACACCTTGTTCAGTCAGATAATGAAAAAGTTTTTTATCAGGATTTTTCATCTGTATGGACAACTGGCAACCTCTTTGTGTGGGATCAGATGGTGTAATAATACCTATATTTGTATCGTTTTCCTGATGAATGAGGTACTCGAGATAAGCAGTGAGTAATGTCGATTTTGTTCGTAAATTAAGCATTCCTGCTTCTGCAAATATATCCAGCGATGCTTTTATGGCTGCCATAGACAGCACAGGCGGATTACTCAATTGCCATCCTTCAGCAGTATCTATGGGTTTAAACTCATCTCCCATCAAAAATCTGGTCTTTTTGTCGTGGCCCCACCAACCTGCAAACCGTGGAAGATCTGAGTTGCCATGGTGTCTCTCATGGATAAAACATCCGGACAAACTTCCTGGGCCTGAATTTAAGTATTTGTACGTGCACCAGGCTGCAAAATCCGGTCCATCGTCATGCAATTGTAATTGAAGATTTCCTGCAGCATGTGCCAGATCAAATCCGACTATACATCCTTTGGCATGGCCCATGGCAGTAATTTTTTTTATATCATACGCTTGTCCGGTATAATAATTTACTCCGCCTATCAGAATCATAGCAATCTGATCTCCTTGTTCTTCCAAGATCTTTTGCATATTCTCGATGGAAACAATTTCACCATCTCCATCAGGTTTTAGCTCGATCATACTCTCTTCGGGTTCAAATCCATGAAACTTAACCTGACTTGCTATAGCATATCTGTCAGATGGGAATGGAGAATAATCAAAAAGAATCTTATGGCGCTTATTAGTAGGCCGGTAAAAACTTACCATCAGCAGATGCAGATTGACAGTAAGACTATTCATTACTACTACTTCCGAAGGCAATGCACCAACCACTTCTGCCATTTGATCTGCAAGTAACTCATGATAAGTCATCCATGGATTTTTGGCATGAAAATGACCATCCACACCAAGATTTTTCCAATCTTCAAGCTCCTGAAGCACATAATCAGTAGTTGAGACAGGCATTAGTCCAAGACTGTTGCCACATAGATACAAAACATTATTCCCGCTATTGTCTTTTGGAATGTGAAATTTATTTCTGAAAGACAAAAGCGGATCTATCAAGTCCTGTCGCTTAGCGTAATCCAAAGATGTATTCAAAGTGTGATTTAATTTAAAATACAAAAATAATGATATAATATTTAGCAGTCTTCTCTCACATCAATTTATCACCGTACAACCATCTTGTGACATTATCATCCCAAATATGATCTCTATCCTGGCTTGAAATTATACCAGAGTCAACTCCTTCATCTATTACTTTGCCCGGATAACAACCGGAAACACTTTCCATCTCCCCCAAAGGGTACGGGTCGTCCAGTCCGGCAACTATCTGAGACACACCAGCTCGTCGGACTAGCATTTCAAATGATAATACGTCATGAACTATAGAGTCAAAAAAAATATTGGGGCAATGGTTTGTTTCTTCCGGACTCCTTGCTCCATAAAAAAGATCAGGTCGCCCCTTGTATCCCTGGACTCTTCTACCATAACCCATTTGTCCAAACTGATTGCCATGTGCAAAACATGTTCTTACATGCGGAAATCTATCCGGAAAATCCAACAAACTAAAAAAATGCCATGCATCCGCAGTCTGTGCACACATCCAAATGAGGTGAAAACGCCAGTACTTATCTTCAAGCTGGATAATTTCCTCTGCATTGTAGGGATGTATCTCCACTGCCAGCTGGTAGTAATTGGCCAACTCAAATATAGGCACCAATGATTCATCGGCAATAGCTGTCCATTGGCCCACCTTATTGATATAATGAGATGGAAGACAGAGCAAAGGCATCTGAAGTTCTTCTACACATCTGCGTATTTCAAACAAAGCATCCTTCACAAATAATGGCTGAACCACAAAACCTGAAATAAATTTTTCAGGACATTCTGCCTGCACTGAAGCATTAAAATCGTTTTGAAATCTGATGACATCTACTGCATCTTGTCTGGAATAGCCATTACAATATAACTGAGACAAATTCAATAAAACTTCTTTATCAATACCGTTGACCTCCATCCATTCCAATTTACGGTCAAGAAAAAAACTATCATCCGTAATTGGTCTTCTCCAGTTACCCTGACACATACAAGACATATCTTCCTCAACCCAGAATATTTCCCGGTCCTTCATAAAACGCGGTATCTGATGTGGATACGGCAGTAAGTGTCCATGGCCATTGATTCTCATAAAATTGTAAAAGATTTAATTGCGATTCCAAAGGTAAAAATTTAAAACCGAATGGTATAAATAAAAAAAGGAATCAATAATACTATTGAATCCCCTTTATTACATTTTATTATTTTAATACTTTATTTTCCACCAAAATTTACTCCAAGGGTTAGTTCATGTGAACCATTATTATAATCCTGGATCAAATGTGAAGATGTATTGTATGAATAATAAAAATTTAATTTTTCTATTTTAGTACCTATAAGAAAGCCCAATCTTTTATCAGCACCTAGCGTATACGATACTCCACCGATGAGTTTGTCCTGTAAAAATCCAAAATTTAGATTCAAGTCAATATGGGTGGGTACATTTGCCAGTTTTTTCATAATGATACCTGGCGTCATACTTATATCTGACTGAATCTCCAGTTTATAACCAAACTGCAGTATAAAACCGAGTTCTCTGTCCGGTGAGCTATCATCAATATCGCTGATTCTTGAACTTACCATAGATGGCAATGCCAATCCATAGGTCAGTTTATCCATATAAATTCCATACAATCCAAAGGATGCATCAAAATATTCTGCCCCTGCCAAAGCCTGACTGATGACCGGGTCATTGGGATCTGCATTGCCAAAACCGGCCAAACTGTGTTTGATATACTCGGCAGATATACCAAAACCAACCTGGTTTGTTTCTGACTTAATAATATAACTCAATCCGACGGCTCCTTTGGTGGTTTCCAATTCTCCAAATTTATCGGAAAGCACATTGACACCCAATGCAAGTCTATTACCTACAGGTCCGTTGTAAGACAATGTCACTGTCCGCGGAGCACCATCGATACCTGACCATTTATTTCGGTAATTAAGCAATATCTCGTGTTTCATGGCTGACCCTATGGCACCCGGGTTAATGAGTTGTGGGTTGAGCTGAGCTTGTGTATATATGTATCTTTCGTCAAAATACCGAGATTGGGCATTCATCCCTGCAGCATACAGTAATACAGCACAAACTACAAATGATTTAAATAAATTATTAGTCTTCATATGATCTCTTTTATGAAAATTCTACTTTAATAAGTTGATTAATTGGCTCTCAAAACAGTGACGGTTCCTTTGTATACTTCCCGTCGTCCTTGTCCAAAATTCACGGTTAATACCCAAATGTAAGCTCCTTCTTTCAGATCTTTGCCATCTTTATCGATGCCTTGCCATGTATCATCATAATTGCTTTGAGCATATATCAGTCTTCCCCACCTGTCAAAAACAGATAAATCTGATGAATTATCCTTTACACAATTGATGATGAATGTGTCATTGAAATTATCTCCATTGGGCGTCATCACTGTTGACGCAATATAACAATCGCCACCCAACGGACACTCCGTGATTTCAATATTGGTTAGCCTTAACTCACAATTATTGGCATCTGTGACGGTAACATTATAAAATCCTTTTGCCAAATTTTCAAGTTTGTTGTCAATATCCGATGAGCCAAACCAATTAAAATTATAAGGAACAGCACCTGTATTATTTAAATTCAGTTCAATATTGCCAGTCTCTTTATTTTTTTCAGAACAGTTTTGTTTTACGGTTGCCGCCAGTTTTGTAGGTTGGGTGATGACCAATGGACCTGATGTTGCCGTATCTTTAGCATTGATCACCTCAACAATATATGTACCCGCAACCAATCCTGTGAAAGAAATGTCGTTGTTATTAATTGTAATAGTCCTGAATGTCTGAGTACCTGATTTAAGATTTACAGTAATCGGAAAGGCACCTTCTGATAAAGTAGCTACTATACTTCCATTACTGTCTCCAAAACATGTAACCCCAAAACCATTAAAATTGGATGAAACAGATGCCGAAGCTATTTTTGGTGCTGTATCAATCGGCGTTTTGAAACCTACTATTATGCTGGATCTAGCAGATGTACAGCCATTCGCATCTGTAACGGTAACATTATAAGATCCTGCTCTGACATTATTGGCATCAATAGCGCCTGATGTAGATCCATCAGGTATAGATGTCGGTCCTGACCACACGGTAGTATAGTTGGGTGTGCCTCCTGTTATATTTAATGATATTTTACCATCACTAGCGGTTGAAGTACTTGCGTCCACTGTACCTGTAAGTGCAATATTGACTGCGCTCGCAGGTTCTCCTACGGTGACTGTTACCGTTTTACTTTGTACAGGAATCGCAGTATCTGTAACGGTGACAGTATAAGTACCCGCTTTTACATTCTGAGGATTAGACCCTGAAAGTCCACCTGTCCAAGTATAAGTATATGCCGGACATCCACCTGATGCATTGATTTGTATCGACCCATCGGAGCCACCTCTGCATTTTACGTTGGTTGATGATGAAGTTACTACTAATTCTGTTTGAGTATTTCCTACCGTAAACGAGGTACTCGCAGTACATCCTTTTGAATCTGTGACTACTACACTATAAGCTCCAGGATCAAGATTGGTTGGATTGGCAGTATTGCCCAGATTTGGTGTCCATGCATACGTGAATCCACCATTTCCACCGGATGTAGCAGTGATATTGATCGCTCCTTTTTGTCCACAACCAACATTGGTCACAACATTTGACGATGGAATAGTGATTACGCTTGGCTGAACGACAGTAGCTGTACCAGAACAACAAATTGTACCATTAAATGACACTTCATACGTGTACGTTCCTGCTGCCACGCCTGTAAGATTAGTACCTGATGTAACCGGTGCAGAAGCTTTAACAACTCCACCAATATTATTTTTCCAAACAATCATATGTGCAGCCAAATTTGTTCCATTGACTGTCAATGCAACCGCACCGTCAGTCCGACCGTTACAACTTACATTGGTCACAGCACCCAACACACAAGTAGCTGTACATACAGGAGGTGGTGTGTCTGTACAAGTTACTGATCCGCCTACTGTCTGGCTTGGAATTTCTACTGCTCCTTCACCACCTACTTCTGTAGGTCCGGGAACATTTATTACCATGTTTGGCAAACATTGTTTTATTTTGAAACATATCTGAAATATTTTATGGCCATTTGGTAAAGTAATTAAATTGTCCGGAACATTCCAGCTAAAGTTAAGCATATTTCCACTATTGGAGAAAGACGATGAATTTAAGGACTGAAGATTGTACATATCTGTTCTGATAAATTCCAATTGTGTCGCATCCCATGAAAATTTAGTTTCAAGGCTTACTACATTCTTAAAATTTTCTACCGTCACATCCACACAAATTATACTGTCAACTTTACCATTGATAGTACCAACTTTAATGGTAACTGCATCGGCAACTGTTGGATTATTAATCGTTACTTTGCCATAACTAATACATATCGGTAATGTACCGTTGTCTGTTTCCCATTCTGTATCCAATGTACCGGTACCAAAAAGTACACAACCTGTCTGACCTATATTTCCAATCGCTTTAAAACAAAACTCCATGATTACTGTGTTGTCTGGCAATGTAAGTGGAATTGCTGGAGTTTCATTTGACCACAAAAATATAAATTTACCAGTGGCTACATTTGCTGTAGAAAAACCACCACTAAAACCAGGTATTCCACCCGTGGTAGGCGTTTTTACCTCTATAAATTGCAGTATGGTCGGGTCCCAAGATACACTTCCCTGTCCTGATTGCATTATTTTAAAATTCTTTACAGTAATAGGCACGCAGATGGTCTTATCTTTTTCAGCATTGAGCACTGCTCCTGTAAATGTAAGATTGGATGCGTTGGTGCAGGTAGGATCGGGACATGGATTGATAGGTCCTCCATCACATTTTACGGTGACAGACCCTTTATTGGTAATCACATTCACGGGATTCAGGTTTAAGTCAAACGCTTCAATCATTCTGGGCGTATTTGTAATCTGAATATCTGACTTTGTACATTTTGCTCCAATGGCTATAAAATTCAAAGTAAAAAGACGTGTTCCGTTTGGAAGTGACTTACCTTTAATTTCAGTTTGATTGAACCAATTGAAAGTAATCTGCCCCTTTTTAACCCCTACACCATTGGGACCTGAAATACCTGCAGCTGACAGCCCCGGAAGAGCACCTGAAAAATTTGTAGCATTTACGAATGACAAAATCAATGAGTCATAATTTATGGAGAACTGTATTCCATCCAAATTAGTAAATCCATTAACTGTAACATCCACTGAAGCCTGCGCATTCGGATCTACTTCTATGTTTGACATACTGATCGTCAACTGAGCATCGGCATTATTCAGAAATATGAAAATACTTGTTAGTATTATAATAAAAATTTTCCTCATGTCGGGAATTTTTTAAATGATAAAATCAGATTGCAAAATTAAGCATTAATTTACTTAAACTCAATATATAATCTTATTATTAACGATATCCATGTATAATTTTACCTTAATGTAAAAATTATTCAAAGATCAATAAATTATACTACAAATTATGAGCCAAAAAAAATTAAGCACTTATAAAGGTGGGAAACTGTCGCATTTTTGACAAAAATATGCATAAATTTATTCATGTCCAAGTTTATGCGTTTAAAATATTGATTTCACTTTGAAATTATGAAAATAATAACACATAGAACATTCAATTTTTTCAGAAAAGACATTTCTAGGAAATGATGTATGAAAGGAAAAAAGAGTTTTAATTTGTATTTTCCAGCTTATTTATTTATGAAAAAATTCAAAATTTGTGTACTCCCTAATGTGTGAAAAACTAAAAAGCCCGGACATGAATCATGCCCGGGCTTTTCGAATATTTTTTGTTTATATCTTAAATCTATTTGTTAAGATAAATCATCTTTTTGGTGGCTTTCAGGCCATTGCTTTCAAGTTCGTAAAACATTACACCCTGCGCATTGATCTCTTCAGAAGAAATATTTACTTCACTTCTGCCTTTCGGATATGTGTTGGTAATGGATTTCAATACTTTACCAGTGATATCATAGATCGTCAATTTGGCTTCTCCTGCTGATGGCAATGTAAAGCTGACTGATGTAGTAGCAGTGAATGGATTTGGATTATTTTGATCCAAAGCGAATACTGCATCCGATGTCTTATCGTTTCTGAATGTAAGTCCCAGATTAATCTCACTCAAGTCTTGTGTGTAAGCTTCGGCTTTAGTGATATCTGAAGAAAATTTAATTGTATTGGATAATGTATTATTCGCAGTTGCTCTGAACTCAATTGTAAAAAGAACTTTGTCTTTATCAATGGTCACTCCTTTAAAGTCATTCCAACTGAAAGAAAGTTTACCATTATTGGCCTGAAGTACATTTAAATTCTCATTATCAAGCTGTATACTTCCTGCGGAGACTCCCTGAAACTCTATAGATGTCGGGTCGAAATTAATGGTCCACTGAGCTCCTGACATGTTTATGAAGTTGTCAGAAGTGATGTCCATTTTTACATTCTGACCAGCCTGGAAGCTTTGATCTTCCGTCACAAAGGTTAATGATTTACTTCTGCTTTCAGTTGTCGTACCATTAAAGTTGGTTACAGCTGATCCGTTGATATCTCCTATTTTCACTCCAGTGAAGTTATTCTCCATCATAGAAGTCGTGAAGTTATTGATACCGATGTATTCATTGACACCCCATGGATTGGCAATATCAGAGATGTTGATCGCTTTATCCAAAAATCTCCATGACGTATTGTTTGGTAACTCTACGTATATTCCTAGGATAAGTTTTCTAAGTTCTACCAGGTCACTTGCAGTTACTTTATTGTCTTTGTTGATATCTGCTGCTACATACTTATACGCTGTATTAAATTTATCAATCTGCAGTATATGTCTTTGAATCATTACAAGGTCAAGTGTGGACACACCATTGAGATGATCATCATCTTTTTCAGGTGTAATCCTGTAACTTACCTGCTCAGACATACCCATAAACTCAAAGTGTCCCTGTGTATCAGTCATGTTAGATCTGGTCTCATTGCTGTCCATATTTTCCAACACTACCTGTACATTTCTGATCTTTTCGTTCTTCTCAGTACCTACGTTACCAGCCATTCTTGCACCTGAACATGCAGTACCATTTGCTTGCACATTCAAGGTAACCGTACAATAGTCTGTATTACCTGAAGCATCCCAAACGCTCATGTCTTCTGAGTTTTGTCCCAATTCATCGCAAGTGTACCATTTTGCAGAAGAACAATCAAGTGGTCTCCATAACTGAGCTGTGCCTGATTCGTATTCTGCTTGAGTAGCATTCAATCCATTTCCTTTGAAATAATGCTCTGTGGTAATTTTTGAAGCCACTGGTCTCGCTCCGTCAAATGTAAACCAAAGTTTGCCCGGGCAGTTGTCAGATGATCCTTTATCAAAATCTTTTGCCCAAATGCTGATGCTACCCGTTGTAGGCATAACGACTGTGGTCAATTCTGAAATACAGTATGGTGTCGGTTTCTTTTTGTCTAATACTCTGAAGGTATAGCTACAAGTAGATTGATTGCCACACATGTCTTCTACCGTCCAGGTAATTTTGTGTGTTCCAACCGGATAAGTACCAGATGCATCATTGGTTGTGCCGTTGATAAATGGTGCTATACCATCATTATTAGGGTCAATAACATACGTCCATCTCAATTGAGCTGCCGGCGTACAATCTGTTGCACTGTTTTTAAGATCTACAAACCCGTTACAGTTATCTCCAAATGCATCTGTATCTGATTTAGTACATACTGCAATCACTGGTTTCATGGTTTCAGATACTTTGATGATCTGAGTATAAGTCCATATATTGATACCTAAGGTAGGTGCAGATGGATATAAAGCACCTTGTATATCTCTGTTTGGAGCAAATCTACACCAATCAATGACTGTCCATTTTCTGAGTATTTTAAAACATACTCCTTCTACGAAAGGAAACAGCTGATCTTCATATGTATATGCTACCTGACTGCATGGTCCATTTCCTAATTCAGGTACACCTGTCTTGGAAGGGTCCGTATCAATATTCATACAGCCATTCACTTCTCTGTTGTCCAGATTTTTCCACACTCCTGTGGTAAAGTTTCTAACAGGACCATCGTACGGTGTTGTATTTCTAATGGTTATCGTTTGTACGCAAGTTGCGGTTCTTCCACCATTATCTGTTACTGTAAAAGTACGGGTAATTACTCCCTGACCACAATTATCTATTGTTCCTGAGTTTCTCCAAGTCATGATTGGATTAGGGCAATTGTCTGTAAAGTAAGGTGTAGATAAAGGCGTTGCTGAATATACTGGTCGGCCCAATACACGAGAAGAAGCATCTGCACCACAATTAATGGTTACATTGATAGGACATGTGATAACAGGTGGTACCTTATCTTCTACTTTTATGATGACCATACATGTATTACTGTTGTCCGGATAATTAGGGTTAGGAAATCCTGCATTGGAAGGTGGTCCAAAAAAACCATCTTGATTGGCAT